>LWDU01039392.1_pt1 | contig 206273 bp, 179 predicted proteins | sample 727161 | NCBI WGS metagenome assembly LWDU01 (sample SAMN04566230, study PRJNA314399) | hydrothermal vent metagenome | isolation source: deep sea hydrothermal plume seawater | place: Mexico: Gulf of California, Guaymas Basin | collected 2004-07-11 | reverse complement strand
TGAGCCGCGCACCCACCAGTTCAGCGGAGGACCACCGCCGGTCGAGGAGCGCGACGAAGTCGACATCGCTGCGACCAGGCCGGTAGTGTCCTAGGGCGGCGGAGCCAACCACGTAGAAACCGGTGATTCGCCCCGGCAGAATCGCGTCTGCCACCCGCAGGTACATGCTCGCGAGCCGCTCGTAGTCTCTCGCGTTCACAGGCGCCTATACTCGCTCAAGCCGCATAACGGATCGGGCATCAGCGGCGTTGAAGGGCGCCTCCGAGTGCGCTGAGCCTGAAAAAGTTAATGCCGGATGGTAACACGGTCAATTGAAACGGGCTGTTCAACGTCCGGTTCATTGGCCGCCGCAACCGACCCAGCTCCCACCCCACGCTTGGATTGCGCGCCGCAGATAGACCCCCTCTGGACTAAAAGGGCGGCTGTTTTCACGATCCTCTGCTCGGATCTAGCGTGAGATGCTTNCCCCGCGTTGGACCCTTCGCCCGTGATTCCGAGCGATTTGTCATTCGGCTACTGATCGGCGGAACTAAAAAGCCCGGTTAAAATCCCGATCCCCGAGCCCACTTATTTTCTGCAAAATCACCAGGGAATAAGAAAAAAATCGTGATTTCTTGTGGCAACTAAACGGCAACCAACCGGCAACCGCCTCGCAACGAACCAGCAACTGCCTTGCAACTGTCTCGCACCAAACCAGCAACCGCCTTGCAACTGTCTCGCAACGAACCAGCAACCCGCTAGCACGCGATAGGCAAACAAGCGGAAAGTCGGATGGCATCTTCCCGGCAACTCGAAGGAAATGCCGGCGACTGGTGATGGCCCGTGAAGAGGTCGCGCAAGCCCCTCCAGAGCCTGATTTACCTGGACAACAGTATCGATGTTTCGGAAAAATGCACTTGTTTTGCTTACCCGTTGCACGTAAGGTGCATACCTACACATTGAAGCGAAATCGGTTTATGAAATTCAAAATGGATCTTCGAAAGTAACCCGAAGCTGAAGCTGAGAAGTGAGAATCCAAGATGCCGGTACGTGGCAACTATCCGTATGCAGGACCAAACCTCGAGCCCTTCGCGAACCTTATCCAACGCGGTGCTGCGCCAGAGAGAGTGGACGATTTGGGGGCTCTTTCATCCGCAAGGATGAATCGAATGAGCTTTTCCAGGCAGTCTATGCTGGTGGCACTGGCTTTAGTCCTGGTCGTCAGCCTGCCAATCGTGTCGGCGCAAGCCACTTCCATCTACCAGACCGGCAACCTCGTGGGTGGCCCGGGCGGAGGGGAGTTTACAGTCGCCCCAACGAATCCGGGAAACTATGGAAGCGGTGCGGAAGTTACCTGGAGTTTAATGCCGACCAATCAGAATCCTGGCGCCGTGTTCGACCTCTTTCATGACGGAGGGATTTCGCACCTTTCGGCATTTATGGGGGGGCAATGGAAAGCTGAGATCGTGCGCGCGTTTGCTGCCTGGTCAGACGTGGCCAACATTACATTCACAGAAGTGAACGGCGATAACGCCGCCGTTAATGCCGTTACGACCGGTGGTGATATCCGTATCGGCGGCGCAGAGTTCGATGGACCCAGTAATATTCTCGGTCATGGATGGTTTCCAAATTCTAGCTCTGGCGGCTCGATCGACAGTGATATCCACTTTGACATTGCGGAGAATTGGACCGTAGGATTTGCTGGCCCAGGCTTTGACATCTTCACCGTGGCCGCACACGAAATCGGTCACGCCATCGGATTGGACCATACCACGGTACCGGGTTCTCTGATGAACTCGTTCTACAGCGAAGCGTTTGTTGGTCTGCAGGCCGATGACATCCTCGGTGCTCAGTCCATCTATGGTGTTGCTGTCGCCCCCCTTGTAACTCCCGAGCCCGACACGATCGTCCTTCTGACCACGGGGCTGATCGGCTTGGCCGCCGGTCGCAGGAAACGAAGCAACTAGGCCCCGCGCACGGTGGCAACCGGGTCATCGCATCTTCACATAACATCCGGCAATTCAGCAAAACTCTCGTACGCGTGAAATGCGAACGCGGCGAGCCAAACGGATGAGGCGAAACGCCAGAGGGGGGCGGGATTTTAACGGGGCTTTTCAGTTCCGCCGATCAGTAGCCGAATGACACATCGCTCGGAATCACGGACGAAGGGTCTAACGCGGGGCTGCCCTTTCTGCAGGGAACCGCGGGCTCGGCGATCTTCGGGCTGCTCCTAGCCGTGCTAGTCGGCCTGGTGATCGTCGGCGGCATCAAGCGAATCGGCGAGGTAGCGGGGTTCCTGGTCCCGCTGATGTGCACCATCTACGTCAGCTGCGGGCTGTTGATCCTGATGTTCCACGCGAGAATAGGAATTATAAGGCCCATTGTCTGAAGATGTTCGTGTATCTGTACACGACGAACGCAGTCATGCCGCACCCTCAGCCCGAACCGGGGCGCTCAGCGCCTACAAGAGAGTGATGAACTTCGACCTGAACTGGGGCAAGGCGGAACCATCAGGCTGATCAAGCTCTCCGCTTCACCTCAACCCCCACAAGACCGAGACCGAGTAGGCAAAACATGCACCGCAAGACCACGATGACGATCCGATGCACACATAGCCTCCTAAGCATCGGCCTAACAGGACTCGCTGCGAAGGGACGTAGATCGCTGCGCTCGTGAGTGGTTGACAGCGCCGACTAACGCCGCACCCCCGCTTGGATTGAGCGCCGCGGATAGGACACCCACGACAGCGACGATTGTTCGACTCTCAGTCTAATTCAGAGATTGAAAAGGAGCGCGGTGCGGGACCGATCGGACGACGGGGCTACCAGGTCAAAACAACCCCAACCTCCGGCCCATGCAAAGTTTCCCCGCCACCTTTGACGAACCGATACCCGGTGCGCACGGCTACGCCTGGAAGCTTCGGATGTCGCAACAGCAGTGCAGCACGATAATCTGAGAGACCTTGCTCGCCAATATCGGCCCAACGCAAGTCCATCTCTGCACCGACAAACTCTCTTGGATAGAAGCCCAGGCTAAGGCCGGCTTGAAAGCCGGTGTGGGACGAATCTCCCTCGATCCCTCGGGCTCCGAGGGCGACGTCAAAGCGAAAGCCTTTAGAAGGGCCGATTCTTAGCAGCGCTTCGGCGGTCCAGGAGTTCAGCCAGTCTTTGGGTTTGTCCTCTACGTAGCGGATGAACTCGCCGGCGATTGCGATCGGTCCAATCCCGAGCTCTGCTCGGATCTCTCCGGCCTGGACGTCGGACTCAACCAGTGGGTGGTAGTGGCCCGATAGCCGGGCGTATGGGATTACGGGGGTATAGGGCTCGCGCTCTTCGAGATACTTGTTGGTTTGAATTACCCCATGAATCATTGCAGCCAAGGGATATCCCACCAGATACCCGAGTAGCTCGCCAAAAAATGCGCCCTCTGCATCCGAATCAGACCACTCGGTATCACTCGATCCCGATTTCCGAGCGGTCCCTTCGCTGCTGCCGCCGGATTTCCGATCGAGCCCTCCCTCGAAATCATCGAGTTCGCCCGCGCTGCACAGAGATGCGGCACTCAGGTTCATCCACGTGAGACATAGAGCTGTCGCAATGACCCGATGCATTTTGCGCTCCGCTCGTTCAATGAGATGTGAGATTCGTTGATGACCAACTTAGCTGAAATTTGACCTTTCTCTCGTGTCCAGTGGAGCCTATTGCGACAGATCGTTTCGACGCCGGGATACGCTTGGTTGTTCCAACGTTTGCTTGATCGGCCCCAGTGATCACCCCAAAAGCGGCCATTAGAAGTCGTCCGAGACGATATTTTGATTGGCTCTCTGAGCCTTTGTCGCGCAAGGCCGCATTCTCCCAAGTTCGCCGGCTCTTCGGCCCCGTTTTGATGACGTGAGCGTGATGCAGGAGCCGGTCGAGCATGGCCGTAACGGCCGCTGTATCGCCGAGTACCTTGCCCCCCAGACGTCGATCCGGCCCGGGTCGGCCCATATCGCTGCTGAATTCGGGCGACCTGACTGTGATATTACAGATCCCCTCCGTCAATTTCTGCCACGATCATGTCAGAAACTGTCCGGCTGGATCTGTAATTTCACAGAAGAAGCTGCACGCGCAAACCTCGAGGACTACCGATTCGGCGAGACGCCGGAGTCGGACTCATGGCACATTCGAGCCAAGGGCGGTCGCGATCGGTTGCTACCCGTTCCAACGGAACTCGCAGACTGGGTTCGCGCTCATCACCGAATCGGACCAACCCTCGCGGGCACTCCGCTCTTCACGAACCCTGATTCATACGGCGGCGATGGTGACGGACGGTGGACGAAGTCAGCGCGACGCCGCGCAATGCTCAAGGCGATGACGGCGATCGGAAAGCCTGGAGCGTGGTCACCAAACGAATCGCTTCGACACTGCTACGGCACTCGCACAGCTGAACGACTTCTACGAGACGGAAACCGCCAACACGATGCGATACGCATCATCATGACCATCATGGGGCACACCTCGGCGGAGACGTCTCAACGATACATACAGCTCGCAACGGAGTCGCTCAGAGAGGGCATCGAGTAAGCCCGGCCCCCCATTCGGGGGAACCGTCGGGGAACCGGGCCAATATCGACGTTGCAAATACTCGACATTGCTAATGAAGTGGTGGAGGCGGCGGGAATCGAACCCGCGTCCGCATGGCGTCCAATGGACGCGTCTACGTGTGTAGTCCCTGCTTAATTTCGGGAGTGTCGGCCGCAAGGACGGAGCAAGCACTCCCTAGCTACATATGAATCTCGCTTCCGGATACGATCTAGCAGCGCTCGGAAGCCAGTCTCCTGATGACTCTCGCGACCCGCTAGGAGACGTCACGGACGAGAGCCCGCTAGCCTAGTTTCAGCTAGGCAGCGAGAGCGTAGTTATCGTCGGCAGATAAAAATGCTACCAACATTTGGATTTTCTTTTACGACGAAAGCCAAAGTCGACACGCAGCGCCCAGCTTCATCCACCCGTCGAAACCAGATCGCCCCCACTTCGTAGAAGGTAGTCGCCGGGCGCGAGATCACAAGGCGGCGCGGCGATTGCTGGCGGCGGGCTGCTCAAACGTCTCCGACTCGGTTGAACAGAAGCTGCCCAGACCCAGTCACCGATACGCAACTCGCTAGCACCTAACGATGCCTACCGTGCCGCGAGTGCGTGTGCGACCGCGCGACGTCCCGCCACGATCGCTTCATCAGCGCGATCGAAGTCGAGCAAGGCAAAGTCTTCAAGCCGAGGCGTGATCAACAGCTCGGGCGGATCCTCCGCCAAGCGACTGCGACCAATCCGGGTTTGCATGATGTTGATGCTGTTCGAGATCACGTCATCGATGCTTGGCGCGCTGGGCTCAACGCGCTCGGCGATCCCCACCCTCTCATCGTCCTCGCTGTTCAACTCAGGCGGCGACGAGACTGCAGCGGGCGGGCGTTGTACGGCGTCTAGCCTCGTCCTTCGAAGTGGCTTCGGGGGATACAGCCAATCGCCAATCTGTAACGTTCGTCGCCAAGTCTCCTGCAGCGCGGCCGAGGTTCTTTGTGTTCTCCGCAAATTGCGCCGGGTTTTCGGCGCGCTCCCGTGTCTCGATGCGCGCCATCTGTATGGCACGCACACCTTTCTCCGAAGCGACCCCGTTCCCGACATACACCTAAGGGGTCGTCCCGCGATCGAGTCCGATGACATTGTCCGGCACACCTAGCCAGCCGCGAACCTCAGAGCGAATGGTGTCGCCGGGCACGATCCAATCGAGTCGACTTGGATCGACGGCGCGCAGGCGTTGAGGTTCTGAAGTGTCGGAGTTCTCCGGTAGTCGATCACTGGGGGGTTGAATCGCGACCACACGGCGCTGCACATCGAGAATGCATCGTCCTCGTAACGATCGAAGTAACGAACAACGCGGTGCCGGTTACCGGGTCTCGCTTTCGGCTTCGCGAGGCAACATGACCGTCACACACGTCCCGCGAAAGCCATCGCTTGCAACTGTCATTTGGCCGCCGTGTTCAACAACGATGCGATGACAAATCGCGAGCCCAAACCCGCCGTCGGTCCCCGCTGCCGATTCCTCCGCGAACGGATCAAACAGCTGATCGAGGAACTCTTCGGGGATCCCGCAACCCTGATCCAACACCATGAGCTCAACGCCGCTCGCGGTCGAGCGCAACACCACGTGAACTGTGCCGTCGTCGAAGATTGCGCTGGCGGCGTTCTTGATCAGTTGGTCCGCGACTTGCTCGAGCTGGAACGCCGAACATCGAACGCGCGGGAGATCGTCTTCGACTTCGAGCTTCAGGTGTTGCGATGGAAGCATTATGGACCGGACGGCTTCGGCGGCGACTCCAACAACTTCGGCAAGCTGAACCCATTCGTTGCTGGACTCATGCCTGGCGTCCGCATCCGGGTGATCGTCGGCATCATTCTTACGCGCGGCATCTCCCGCGATCGCGTCCTGTCGTTCTTCCAACAATCGCCGCAATCGCTCGGTGCTCTCCCCCGCCGAAGCTTCGGCTCGCCCGCCCAACGTGGCGAGTTCATCCATCTTCTCCGAGAGTGCGCGGTCTGCTTGTTCGAGCAACGCGAGATGCCCGCGACGTGCACCCGCCACGGCCTGCAATTGGCGCGAAAGATCGACCGCAAAGCCCGCTACCGAGGACAGTACCGCGATCAATACACCGATTGCGCCGCGAACCAAAAGCGAAGCCTCTGGTACGAGCAGTGCCCCGATTGCAATCGCCGTGGCCGCACCGATCCCCAAGCCGAGCCATGCGCCCCGAGTCGACCGTGCTTCAAAGTGAACTTCGAAAACGCAGTGGGTCGCACCCCTGCCGACGCACTCGGTTTCCTTGACCCTCGCGGGCAGCAAACCAAAACTCAGAGGCAACGCTTCGAGCATGCCTTCGCGCACGCCACAGAAGTTCGCGTTCCAATTGTCTTGTAACGGTTGATCGGGATTGGAATGTCGCGCGGCGCCCGGGTGGTAGGCGATACGCGCGCGACCGTTGTTGACTGCGAGGGTGTGGAAGCGTCCGGCTCGCTCTTCGCGCGGCAACATCGGCTCGCAGCGTCGATACGCTTTTTCGATGGTCGCAACGCCACCGCTGTAGAGCATGAAACCAATCCGCTCCATAGAGACGAGGCTGTAACCCACGCGTTTCGCGAGGTCTCGATCGGCGCCCAACGAGCGAAACGCGCTGTCGATCACGCTGTGGGAGATCCAGGTGCCCTCCGTGCGAGGGTTCACCTTTTCGTTTTCATACACCCGGCGCACGCAACCATGCCCGGCGTGATTACCCGTTGCGGCGAGGGAATCGAGAAGACCTGCGGCGATGCGCGAATTGCAGCGCAGCTTTTCGGAAGCGTGCATGACCGTGTCTATCGGCTGATTCCCAGCTCGGGCAAAGCACAGAGTGACCCCTCCGAACGACTCGTGATCAATTTCACGACGGCGCGGGGGGACTGGGAGGGGAAATTGGCTCGATTCGCCAGCCGATCGGACTTGGCTCGGGCGCGCTAGCCGCGCCCTTCTCTCCCACGACGCATGCTGCGCTGGGCTTCGCGGTCCGCTTCGCGGCTTTTGATCGACGCCCGCTTGTCGTACTGATGCTTACCCCGCACCAGGGCAAGATCGACCTTCACCCGCCCGTTCGGGTCGAAGTACAAATTCAAGGGGACGAGCGTAAAACCCTTTTCCTGCACCTTGGTGTGGAGCCGAGTGATCTCGCGCCGGTGGGCGAGCAGTTTTCGCCGGCGAAGCGGGTCCCCGTTGGCGCGCATTGCGGGTTCGTAGGCGCCGATGTGGAGTTTCTCAAGGAAGAGTTCACCGCGGTGAATCGAACCGAACGAATCGCCAAGACTCGCCTTCCCTTCCCTCAGGCTCTTTACTTCGGGCCCGAAGAGCACGATGCCCATCTCGAAATGATCGACGATTTCGTACTCGTACCGCGCGCGGCGGTTGGTGGCGATCACCAACTTGCCGTCCTTCGACATATTGTTTTTTTTCTTCTTCGCGGCCATGACGGCGGGAACGTAGCCCTTCGTGGTGGGGGTAGCGCTTCACGAATATCCCTAAGCGCCGCGCCAATGCCAAGCGCGGCGAAGCAAAAGACTATTCCCGGATATGATTGCCTTCGTCGACGAACACGCGCTTCGCTTCGAAAGTGTGTGCTTCTTCTTCGCTGACGTCGACCCAGCTGGCGATGATGACCAGATCCATGGGCTTGATGAGATGCGCGGCGGCACCGTTCACACAGATCTCGCGGCTCCCCCGTTCGCCCTTGATGACGTACGTGCTGAGTCGGTGGCCGTTGGTGCAGTCCCAAATGTCGACCTTCTCGTAGGGGAGCATGTCCGCTGCATCGAGCAGGTCCGGGTCGATCGTCACGCTGCCTTCGTATTCAATGTTGGCTTCGGTAACGGTGGCGCGATGAATCTTGCTCTTGAGCATGGTCCGGGTCATGACTCTCCGTCCGTCTGACGTGACTGCAGCAGCACGCGATTGTCGATCAACCTCACAGCTGCGCCCTGACCATCGGGGTCCGGCGCAAAGTTGACAGCAAGGGCCAATAGCGTTGGCCCAACTAGTTTTCCAGGTGCCTCGGTGAGGCTGTCTGGATCTCGCAGTTCGGCGTAGTCGACACTCGCGAGCGACGCCTCTTCAATAGTTTTGTGAACGGCTTCGAGCAGGCTCGCCGTCGACCTTTCGCCACCGGCAATGTTGCGCTCGGCTTGTCGAATCGCACGGATGATCACCTGCGCCTGCTTGCGCGCTCTTGGCCCGAGACGAACATTGCGACTCGACATCGCGAGACCGTCTTCTTCGCGAAGCGTCGGGCCGCCAACGATTTCAATGCCAAACCCCATGTCCCGGGTCATACGCCGAATCACGGCGAGTTGCTGGAAGTCCTTCTCGCCGAACACCGCGACGTGGGGCCTTGCGGCGAGGAAGAGCTTGGACACCACGGTCGTCACGCCACGGAAGTGGCCGGGACGACTGGCCCCGCACAGGGGGTCGGCGAGATCGCCGACTTCGACCCAAGTTTGGGCGCCATTGGGATAGAGCTGGTCGGGCGTCGGGGCAAAGATGACGTCTACCCCTGCGGCTCGACAACTCTCGGCGTCCACTTCGAAGGTACGTGGGTAGCCTTCGAAGTCTTCGGGTTGATTGAATTGCGTGGGATTCACAAAGATCGATACCCAGATCTCGTCGGCCTTTTCGCGACCACATTGGATCAGCGAAAGATGCCCCGGATGAAGCGCGCCCATGGTCGGGACGAGGGCAATCTTGCGGCCCTGCGCCCGTACCCAATCAGCGCGTTCTTGGAGCTCACGCGTTGTGCGAATGATGTCCATGCTGGATGCCTATTCGCCGGTTACTTGTACGAATGCTCGGCGTCGGGAAACTTGCGATGCGTGACTTCGTCGGCGAACGCACGTGCTGCCGTCGATGCGATCGCACCCATGTTCGCGTACTGCTTGGCGAAGCTGGGCGACCAGTCGTTAAGACCGAGCAAGTCGTGCATCACGAGCACCTGGCCGTCGCAGTCCACGCCGGCACCGATCCCAATCGTCGGGATCATAAGTTCGGCGGTGACTTCTTTGGCGAGGTCCGCGGGGATGCCTTCAAGCACCACGGCAAACGCACCGGCTTCTTGTACAGCGCGCGCGTCGTCGAGGACTCGGAGCCGTCCCTCTTCGCCGCGCCCCTGCACTCGGAAACCACCCATGCGGTTGACCGCTTGCGGCGTCAAACCAACGTGTCCCATGACTGGGATTTCAGCGTTGACGATGGCTTCGATCGTGTGCGCCACCTTGGTCCCGCCCTCGAGCTTGACCGCAGCAGCGCCACCTTCCTTTACGAGACGAATCGCATTGCGCACGCCGTCTTCCGCCGAGACCTGGTAACTGCCAAAAGGCATGTCAGCCACGACGAGAGCGCGGTGGGTGCCCCGAACCACCATTCGGGTGTGGTAGACGACTTCGTCCATGGTCACGGGCAGGGTCGTATCGACGCCCTGAACGACATTGCCGAGGGAATCTCCGACCAATAGAAGGTCGATCTCCGCGGCGTCGAAAATCCGTGCAAAGGTGAAGTCGTAGGCTGTGAGCATCGTGATCGGCTGGCCACGGCGCTTGCGCGCGGCCAGGGATGTTGCAGTGATTCGATGCTCTTTACGTGATGACGCGGTTACGGTGGACACTAGGGGTTGCCTCCGCTCTTTTTTCGGCCGCTCTGCACCTCATTCCGCCCGTGCGACATTCGCCGGGGATGGAACCTCTAAAAAACAAAAAACGCCTCCCGATGACTGAGTTTGTCAGTCCGAAGGCGCAGGAAAGGGGGGGCGATGGCTTCGTCCCTCCTCTTCTCACCCCCGTCTCGGTCCGTCATGAGCCTATTTCACGTTCGGGCTCTGGATCCAAGCAACTCTTTAGGTTCTCGTCGGCGGCTGCCAACTTGTTCCCGTGAGCGGGCGATGTCGAGGCTTTGATGTTTTCTTGAGCCGGGTGCTTTACGTCCGGTTCAGTCTTTTGGACCTCTCGCGTTCAAATTGGAGTCGGTGTGAAAACTCGGCCCCGGTGGTGCGTGATTCGTTCGATTGAATTTCTTGTTCTCGATCTTGATGTTCGTTTTTGCTGCTGTGACTCGGCGTCGATGCAGTTCGTCAAAGACGTTTCCACTCGACACCTAAAAGCATACGGAAGATCAGATCTCGGTCAACAATTGATTCAATCAGGCTAGATTTCTGTATCGAGTGCGGCTCGAATTGCGGGCGGCAGGTACCGTGCCTCCAGCGTCGACCCTGCTTCGCTTTTCAGCGCAGAAGCCAGGACACGAATGTGCAAGTCCACGGGATCATTGGGAGAAAGCACAACCCAAACTTTTCCCTTCACGCGGCAGCAAGTGCTGTCTGGCGTGAAATCTGTGTCTGCGGGGTTCTGCCCGCGAAGGATTCGCACATCAAGTTCGACCTCGTCAGCGAGTTCGAGAAGGGCTTCGAAGAGTTCAACCGGTTCCATGGTTCCCCCCCTTATCGAGCGCGCGAGTGAGTTCGAGGAAGGCTCCGGGAAGCACGGTCTCGGCTCGGGCGCGAGGATCGATCCCGACGCTTTCGAGTGTCGACAAGATCACGTCGGATTCGAGACCCAGTCCACCCCCTCGGAGTGCGTTCAAGAGGGTTTTCCTGCGTTTGCCGAATGCGGCGCGGGCAACCCGTTCGACCTTTTTGAGTTCGCCAGGAGCGAGTCCCGCGCTGTCGTTCGCACGCATTGAAACCAGTGTCGAATCGACGCGAGGTGCGGGAAAGAAGGTTTGCGCACCGAGCACTGCACGCTGCCCGGGTTCGGCACAGAGTTGATGTAACACGGCGAGGGAACCGTAGTCGCGGGTATTCACCGGGGCGAACAATCGCTCGGCGACTTCGGACTGCAGGATGACCGACCAGTCGACGAGCAGATGCCGCAAGTCGAGAAGTCGTCTCAGCAGCGGCGTCGCACTCGAAAACGGCAGGTTCGCGACGAATCGCACGTTGCCACCATGTTCTTTCGCAAGACGCGCGATGATCTCGGCGAGATCGAGCTTTCCCACATCGGCGTGAATCAGTTCGACGTTGTCATCCAGCAAGCTTTCTTCACCCAGCGTCCGAACGAGCCCCGAATCGATCTCAACGGTCAAGACGAATTTTGCGCGCTTCGCGATCGCATGGGTGAGCGTGCCGAGCCCGGTTCCCACTTCGATCACGCAGTCGCTGGGTTCAACGCCCGCAAGCGTCGCAACACGATCTGCAACCTGCTCTTCGACGATAAAATTCTGACCCAGTTCGCGACGAAGTCGCAGGTTGTGTTTGTCGAGCAAGCTGCGAAGCGTCGAGCCACTCACACCGAAGCGTCTGCGGGAGCGCGCCAGGGCGTCTGGCCCAGGGGCACGCGAGAAAACGCATTGAGGTCGAGCGCGTCGGCGCACCCTTCGGCGAGCATCCTGGCTCCAGCGGCTGCAATCATGGCTGCGTTGTCCGTACAGAGCGCGATGGGCGGGAAAGTGACATCGAAGTCGTGTTTTTTCCCTGCGCGCTCCATTTCTTCTCGAAGCCTTCGGTTGGCCGCGACACCGCCAACCACCGCCAAGCTCGAGAGCCCTTCGGCGTTGATCGCACGTCGCGCTTTGACAACCAAGACGTCGGTCGCGGCCGCTTCAAAGGAGGCGGCGATGTCAGCAACTTCTTGTTCCGAAAGCGCGTCCTTGCCGCCGCGTTTTTCAACCTCGATGGACACCGCGGTCTTGAGCCCGCTGTAAGAAAGCGCGAGCCCTGGGTTCTTCAACATGGGCCGTGGAAATGCGACGGCCTTCGAATCGCCTTCGCGCGCCGCAGCAGAAACCGCGGGACCCCCGGGAAAGCCGAGGCCCAAGAGCTTCGCGACTTTGTCGAACGCTTCGCCCGCAGCGTCGTCTCGCGTCTCGCCCAACAACGCTGGAGCGCCAGTCTCTTCAACACGGTAGAAGGCGGTGTGCCCACCGCTCACAACCAACCCAATGTATGGGCGAACGAGGTCGGGCGCGCTCAACTCTGCGGCGGTCAAATGGCCGAGCAAGTGATGAACGCCGACCACCGGAACACCGAGCCGATAGGCTAGTGCTTTGCCAAAAGACAAACCGACGAGCAATGAACCGACGAGCCCGGGCCCTGCGGTCACCGCGATCCCAGTCAAGTCTTTTAGCGACAGTCCCGCACGCTCGAACGTGAGATCGACAACCTGTGATATCGCGCGCACGTGGTCTCTCGATGCAAGCTCGGGAACCACGCCACCATAAGGACGGTGTACGTCGTCCTGCCCATGCACCACGCTGGCGACGACGTCTCGGTTGCCGCGAATGATCGCGGCTGCCATTTCGTCACACGAACTCTCGATGCCAAGAACGATCGATTGCGCTTGGGGCTTGGTCATGTGGCTCAGATCCGGCTTTGCGTCTCCCCGCTTTTGCCAAGCGAGTGGCATCGACATCAACGGGACACGCGCTTAGGCGTTACGGCGCTCTTGCTGTTCTTGTTCAGATTTGCAGTCGATGCAGAGCTGGGCCATCGGTCGCGCATGAATGCGCTTGGCACCAATGTCTTCTCCGCAGTTCTGGCATTCGCCAAAGACGCCTTCATCGATTCGCTCAAGCGCCTCGTTGATCTTCGAAAGCAAGCCGCGCTCACGTTCGCGCAAGCGCCCCTGGAACGCGAGGTTCATCTCGGAAGATGCGGTGTCGATTTCGTCGGGGAAGTCGTCCGGATCCAAATGGATTTCGCCGGACAAAATTTTGCGAGCGTTCACGAGGATCTCGTCACGCTGTTCTTCGAGGGCCTTACGAAACTTTTTCATGTCACGTTTTTTCAACGGATCACCTTTCTGCGCCGGGTATATTTGGCGGGGCGAGTAATATATCGGTTGATGGTCCCGAGTGGAAAGCCTTTCTTGAAGATTCGACAACGTTCGTCGTCTTTGACGCGTTTCAAGCAGAGCGTCATCGGGCCAAGGCTCGCCCTCTGGGGAAGGACTGGGGACTCCCCAAACTTCGAGTCGTCAGATCCCAGCGGGCCTCACCCCGCGGCAAATAGATCCAATTGCTGTTTGGCTTCGGACGACCGGGCCGAATCTGGGTACTCCTTGACGACCCTCTCAAACGCGCGCTTCGCCGCCTCACGAAACCCGGGCCCGAGTTTCAAAAGCGACTCACCCTGGCGGTAAAGCGCGTCTGAAGCCTTGTTTCCCGCAGGGTAGTTGCGAACCACCTCGTCGAAGCGAAGCACGGCCTTCTTATATTCAGCTTGCTTGTAGTGGCAGTCGGCCATCCAAAACGCGGCGTCGTCTGCATAGGGTGACTCGGGATAGGTTTGGAGAAAATCGCGAAAGCGGTCGATGCAGGTCGCGGTGTCATTGCTTTGCCAGGCGGCGTGAGCGGTTCGGTAGGCGCGGATTTCCGCAGAAGTGTTTTCGGCGGGCGAATCGGCTTTGGGAAGCGCAGCTACTAGAATTGCCCCGGCAGCGGCAGCGTTGGCCCCGTCGCCAGCGGTGCCGTCTTCACCACGTTGGAACTGCGCGCGCATCTGCGCGAGATCCATCCGAGCGCGGTGCACGTCTTCCAGTGCGTCCGCAGCGGCCTTCTCGGCGACTTCGAGTCGACCCTCGAGGGTGCGCATTTCTTCGCGCAGGCCGTCGATGTCGGCAACGTAGTCGGCGACTTGTTCGCGCAAGGCACCGCCCGCTGGGCGTCCGCCCCGTTCCATGTCGATCACCCGGGCTTCGACCTTCCGAAGTTCAGCCACCGTCGCGCATCCAAAGGTCGAAGCCGCAACACCGGCGAGAAGGACGACAAGCACTGCGCGCGAGACGCGCCCATGCCTATGGCCGTTGGCCTTGATTTGGCGCCCCGACTTTCGATTCCGATATTGCATCCGGCCTCCCCCCTGTTCCTATATGGCTGTTCTTGCGTGACTGTTCTTGCGTAACATTTTCTAGCTGGCTTCGTACAACGTCCGTGGCAATCGACCGCCCGAGCTTAGCCGCTAACGCGGAAACGGACCCCATGCTGCGCTCAAGTTGTCCCCCTGGCGCCGCGTGAGTTGCTGCAGGTTTTCACCGTTTCTGTCCACAACGTAGATGTCCGCGTGACCGCGCCGCGTCGAGGTAAAGGCAATTTTGCGACTGTCTGGCGACCACGTCGGGGCTTCGTCGCTGCGCGGATTGGTAATGAGCGGCACGGCAGTCGTTCCCGTTGGGTCTACTAGCCAGATATCAAACTGTCCGCCGACGCGGGTTTCGTACGCGATCCACTTGCCGTCCGGCGACCATGCCGGTGACGTGTTGTAGTGGCCGTTGAACGTGATCCGTTTGAGGCCGCTGCCATCCGCGTTCATCGTGTAGATCTGCGGGGAGCCCGACCGGTCGGACACGAACGCGATCTGCTTGCCATCTGGCGACCACGACGGACCGACTTCGATCGCGGCATTGTTGGTAAGCCGGGTAAGACGGCCGCTCGATCGATGGATCGTATAGATCTCGGTTTGTCCGACATGGCTTGCCACCACGGCGAGATAGCCCCCGGTCGGCCCAAACACACCGCGAAACTTAGAAAGCCCGGGTAACACCCCGGGAAACAGGCGCCCGGCGCGAACGGCCCCGCGCGACGTCAGGTACAGATCAGACTGACCGCCCTTGGTGTAGGACGTGTACAAGATGCCGTCGGCGTCTGGCAGCCATGACGGAAAAGACTTGATCGACCGGCTCTCCGTCGCGGCCCGCACGTTACGACCATCGGAATCCATCACATAGACCTCGCGGTATCCGCTGCGATCGGAAACGAATGCAATCTCAGTCGCCGCACAACCGGGTGTTCCCGTGAAGGCTTCTACGATTTCATCGGAGACGGTGCGCGCCAGACGCACGGCCTCGGCGCGAGCCCGCGTCACAGTCTTTCGCACCAATCGGATGCAGCGCGCCGTATCCCACACCGCGAACTCAATTTCGAGCATGCCATTGTTCGAACGAATCTCGCCTTCGACCAATGCGTCGGCACCGCTCTGCGCCCAGTCGTTGCAGTCGGTACGCCCACGGTTGTTGAGCGGAGCGCTGTTGTCGGGGCCGAGGTAGGCAGCGTGATCCAGGGGCAGCAAGACGCCCGTAAAATCGAGTGCCTCGCCAATGACGCCGCGCAAATCGTCGGCGCGAAGGGCGCGCGTGGGACTTGCGAGGTCGCGGAAGCGCTGCACGGCCACGCTAAACGCCTTCGCGCGCCCAGGCGATATTTCAACGGCGATGCGTTGCGCTTGTGCCAATCCCGTGTTGGCGACAGAGCAAGCAAGCACCATCAGCACCACCGCGATGGTGTGACGACCCAAGCGGTGGGCGGGCTGTATTCGCCGTAAATTTTCAAACGGTTCAAGTAGCAACATCACCAACTTTCATTCGTCCGCGTTGAAGTTCAGGCGGAAATCTCCGGGCTCGGGAGGAGCCGGGAGGGGGGTCGCGCGTACGAGTGCGCGCTTCACTGTGTCGTCGAAGTAGGGGTTCCCGGAGGAGCGAAGAACTTCAGGAGTGCCCAACACATCGCCGGCCGCGCTCAGCGTGACGCGTAGTACCGTGCGCAGCCCTTGTCCCTTGAAGTCTTGTGGTACGACATAGACGTTGGACATATGTCGATCGACGGCGAGCTTCCATGCAGCTTCGTCTGGATCGATCTGCCCCAACGCGCCCTCCGCTTCCGTTGGCGCCCGGTCTTCGACCCCTTCGGCGGTTTCAACGGGTGGCGCCCTGAGAAGCGGCTCTTCGTCGCCGAGTTCTTCGCGTAAGGCATCAAGGGCATCGTCATAGTCAAGCGGCTCGGGCTTCGGTTTTGCCTTCTTCTTCACGACCACGGCTTGCTTCGGCAAGACGACTTGTTTGGGTACCGGCGCGGGCAAGGGCTTCGCCGGCACAGGCTCGGGAGCTGCGGGCTTCGCGGGTGCCACCTTGGGCGCGCTCTTCGTGGGTGTGGACGCAACAGGCATCGCAACCATGCGCACAGAGATTACTTCCGGCAGGTATATTGGATCGGGCTCGGGTGCGTACGCGATCGCAAACCCCACGAGGATGTGCAGCGCGAATGACAGCACAATGCCCCGCACGAGTCCGCGCTGATGTGCCGCGTCCTGCGCTTCGAGCCAAACTCCTGCACGCTGCTCTTTTGTCGTCGAAACCGACACCCCCGCGATTGCTCCCCGCCGAGCTCACGTCGGGGGGATGACGTGATTCTCGTGCACACTTTTTGTTGTCGTTATCTTGTTGGTCGATTAACCGAATATCGTCGAATACGACCCGGGCGACTTCGCCCTGGCTACATCTCTGGTTCCGTCACGATTCCCAACTGGTCGGAACCCGCTTCACGTGCTGCCGCCATGGCTTTGACGACGGTCCCATAAGGCGCGGCTTTGTCTGCGCGCAAATAAATTTCCTTCGAGGCTCGCGCTTCAAAGATGGCCTCGAGCTTGGACACCAGGTTTTCGATCTGGATCTCACTTTTGCCGAGAAAGTACGTTCCGTCTTTTTTGACGGACAGGATCAAGGGATTGTCTTGCACCCGAAGCGCCTGGGTGCTGGTCTCGGGCAGGTCGACGTCGATGCCCTGTTGCATCAGGGGTGCTGCCACCATGAAGATGATCAGCAAGACCAACATCACGTCGACAAACGGTGTGATGTTGATGTCCGCGTTCGCCCGGCGCGCGCGAGGGCGCAGGCTGATCGCCTCCCCCGCGATCACGACCGCCCTGCTCCATCGCCATCCTCGACCAAATCGCTGGACGCTGCAGTAATTGACGCCCCAGTAAAGGTGCCAATATCGTCGCCAAACTCACCGACGAACTGTTCCATCGCGTGAACGAGCTTGTCGATTCCCGCAGAAAAGTGGTTATAGAAGATCGTTGCCGGAATTGCGGCGAACAGACCAACGGCCGTCGCGATGAGCGCCTCGGCGATCCCGGGAGCCACGACGGCAAGACTTGCATTGCCTGATTGCGCGATGCCTTGAAAGGCCTGAATGATCCCAATTACGGTGCCGAACAGGCCGATATACACGGTCGAACTGCCCGTCGTCGCAAGAAACGAAAGACCACGTTCGAGGCGCTGCCCTTCGCGGACCGCATACCAACGAAGCAGCCTTTGAACCTTGGCGGTTTCTGCGGGACCCAAATCGTGGATCGAAGAACGACCCTTGTCTCGCGCGACTCGCCCCATTTCATCGCAGATCGCTACGAACACCGTTGCCACCGGACCCCGATCGAGGTCCCCGGCTGCGTCATATGCCTGGTTGAACGGTTGCTCGTGATAGATCTCCAGGAAAGCCTCGCTATCCTCGGTGGCCCCCCGGACCTCTTTCCATTTGGACAAGATGATCGCCCATGAAACCAACGAGAACGCGAACAAGATGATCAAGACGAGCTTAACGATCAGGCCGGCTTGTAGGATCAAGCCGAATACGTCGAAGCTCACGTGAAGTCCCCCCCGAGACTTGTTAGAGCACTTTTCACAGCACCAGTTTGGCTTCGTTGGGCACGCGATTGGGCGAGCCAGCTAGAGCCAAGGCATTGCGTACGCGCTGTACGAACACCCAAATAAACAGAACCACCGTAGAACCATAGAAGCCGTAGAGCATCTTTTGGTGCCCGGTTTGCTGCAACACGTTCAAATCTACGCAATCTGGACGGTCATGCGAAGTCTATAGAAGGGCCAGGGACGATTCAAGCAATCTGCCGATACAGCCCAACACGCCGCCAACTCTGAACCGCCACGAGGAAAAATCATGCAGATCAAAATCAAAATTGGAAGACCCGGGGAAGCCAAGGTCGACGTGCTCGCGGTGCCTCTCTTCGCCATCGACAAGAAAAAGAAGCAGCTCCCAAGCTCGCTCAGCGCCCTAGACAAAGCTGCCGGTGGAGCCCTTTCGCTGGTCGTGAAGCAAGGCGACTTCAAGGGCGTCGCCGGTGAAATGCAGACGATCTATCCAGCGATCCCGGGAAACGCGAAGCGATTTCTCCTCCTCGGCATGGGGGCCCCGGACAAACTCGATGCGGAGGGCCTGCGCGCACTAACCGCACGAGCCATGAAGTTAGGCCGCGCCAAGCACGCCAAGAGCGTTGGCATCGTCGCTCCGGCAGCGAAAGGCATTTCGGCACCTGACGCATGCCAGTTTATGTCCGAAGGCGCGGTCCTCGGGCTCTACCGTTTTGACGAATTTTTGACGGACAACGGCAAGAAAAAGAAGCCGGTCCCGAACGCGGCGCTCACGATCGTCTACAGCCGAATGAAAGACGCAAGCGCCGCACGAGGCCGCGTAAAGCGCGGCATCACTCTCGCAGATTCTCAGAACCTCGCCCGGGATCTATCCAACCGCCCCGGCAACGCGATGACCCCGGTATTGCTCGCAAACGCGGCCGCCAAGATGTCTCGCCAGGTCGGCCTGCGGACCAAGGTCATGGAAGTCCCCGAGCTCAAGCGGCGCAAGATGGGCGGTATTTTGGGGGTCGGCCAGGGCAGCTGCAACCCACCTCGCCTGATCGTGATGGATCACAACCCCGGTTCGAAGGCCCGGACCAAAGCTGGCGGCAAAAAGGCAAAGCAGCCGGTGATCTGCTTGATCGGCAAGGGCATCACCTTTGATTCGGGAGGCATCTCGATCAAGCCCTCCCCCGCCATGGGCGAGATGAAGCACGACATGAGTGGCGCGGCGACGGTGATCGGCGCGATGCGCGCTATCAAAATGCTCAACATCCCGCACCGCGTCGTCGGCATTGTCGCCGCAGCAGAGAACATGCCTTCGGCAACCGCATACCGTCCGGGCGACATTTTGAAGATGTACTCGGGCAAGACGGTGGAGATCCTCAATACCGACGCCGAAGGCCGACTCGTCTTGGCCGATGCACTCGCGTATGCGAACGAAACGTATGAGCCTGTTGCGATGCTCGACTTTGCCACGCTTACCGGCGCATGCATGATCGCTCTCGGCGACTGGGCCACGGGGCTCCTAGGTTCGAACCAGGACCTCATCGACCGAGTCCAAGAGGCCGGCCAGCGAAGCGACGAATGCGCTTGGCCGCTTCCGTTGTTCGACGCGCATCGCAAAGCGGTTCGGGGGCATGTGTCCGATCTCGTTAATGCAGCCGGACGCGAGGCCGGAATGTCGACGGCCGCGGCGTTTCTCGAAGCATTTGTCGGCAAAACGCCGTGGGTCCACATGGACATCGCCGGGACGGGTTGGACGTCAAGAATCGGGGCCTATCAAGGGCGTGGTGCCACAGGCGTCGGCGTGCGTTTGTTGGTCGAGTTGCTTTCAGAATGGAAGCCGCTGAAGAAGCGCTAACGAAGAACGAAAGAAGAATTAGGGAAAAGCGGGAGAAGAGCTGAGCGACGTTCAAACGCGTCGCCGCAACCAACCGTGTCTCCGTTGTTCTCTTGTCAACAATTTGTTGCAAGGGCATCGTTTGACGCTCGATCAGGGCGCCCCTACTCTCCAGCCTGCCCAACCCAAAGAGTGACAAAACTCCTAGGCTTGCAAGTCATTCTGGGAATCGGCCCGCAACCCGTGAACTGTGCAGGTTGGATGTGCGGGCACAACACAGCCCTCCAAACAAACACCTTCCAGGGAAATCATTTTCGAATTTAATTGAATGACACCGGACCTTTGGTCGTCTGACTCTCAAAATCGATGTGGCTCCCAAGTCAAGATCACGACTCACTCTCGAGTCGCAACCGGCCGACATCAGAGGCCTCTCGCATTCCCAAGGAGCGAAATCAACATGCGCATCAACACCACACGAACTCTCATCCTGACTGCAATTTCAGCAGTCGTCATTCCGGCCGCCGCCAGCGCGGGCGATGCCGACGCGGGCAAGGTTATTTTCGCCACCAACTGCATGACTTGCCACGGCATGACGGGCAAGGGTGACGGCGTTCTCGCCGCGGCGCTCAACCCGAAGCCGCGCGACCTTTCGATTGGCGAGTTCAAGTTCGACACGGACACAGACGGTGCAACCGGTACCGACGCCGATCTCAAGGGCGTGATCACCCAGGGCGCGATGGCCTTTGGTGGCTCGCCCCTCATGGCGCCGTGGCCGGCATTCAGCGACGCAGACGTCGCCAACGTGATTGCGTACATCCGCGCGCTCAAGCAGTAATTCGAGCGAGCAGTCTGGAGCCTGATCCTCCGCGCATGCGGTAGGTGACACCCCATCAAGTGTTTCAGAAACGGGATTGGCCACACGGCCAATCCCGTTATTTGTGCTCTGCTATGGTTGCATCGTGAGCGGCAAACAAAACACCCCCGACATCGAAATCCTCGACCCCGTTGATGACAGCGCAGCACGCGCAGCGTTAGCGGGTGACGACGCGGCTGTGATTAATGCCGAAAACTTCGATACGTCAGACGGTGCCATCGATGTCACTGACGTCATCGATGTAGACGCCGCGGACGACGTCGAAGCGCTCGACGCCCCCGATGCGAACGCTTCGCTGCTCGCCACTCCCGAAGTTCTGACACCCAGCCCAAAAGCAGTGGCCAAAAAGAAGGCTTCCACCTCTTCGAGTTCATCGCTTGAGCCCGTCTCTGCGCTCAGTGCCTACATGTCACAGCTCGCCAACCACGCACCGATTTCGCGAGAAGAAGAACACGAACTCGCGGTCCGTTGGGTAGAGGACGGCGATGTCGAGGCGGCGCGCAAGATGGTGCTCTCGAACCTGCGCCTCGTCGTCAAAATCGCGATGGAATATCGCCGCGCCTGGAGCAATACCCTGGACCTGATTCAGGAAGGCAACGTGGGCCTGGTCGAGGCCGTTCAACGCTACGACCCCTATCAGGGCGTCAAGCTTTCGTCGTACGCGGTCTACTGGATCCGCGCCTACATTCTGAAGTACATCGTCGACAACTTGCGCAGTGTTCGACTCGGTACGACTCGCGCCGGGCGCAAACTCTTCTTTCGCTTGAACAAGGAAAAGCGTGCTCTTGAACTCGAGGGTTTCGAAGTCACGACGAAGCTTCTAGCCGAACGGCTGGATGTCCAAGAAGAAGACGTCGTCGCGATGGAGCAACAGCTCGCGCGCCCCGACATTTCTCTCGATGCGCCGCGCTTCGACGATTCGGACCGGGAGACCTTCGGCGATTCGATGTCGGGCCCAGGCATTAGCGCCGAGGCCGAAGTCGGCCACCGTGAGATCCATACCCTCTTTCGCAAAGCGATCGACGAATTCAGCAAGAGCCTGAACGATCGAGACCTCCAGATCTTGAGCGAGCGCATCTTGGCCGACGAGCCGCGTACCCTTGCAGAAATGGGCGTCGAATTCGACGTGTCCCGCGAACGCGTACGGCAACTCGAAGCGCGCATTGTGAACTCGCTTCGCGAGTACATGAAAGAAGAACTCGTCGACTTCGAGCTCTACACGCCGAACTCGGAATCGTGATGCCCGCCGTTCATGAGTTTGCTGTTATTGCAATCATGATTTTCGCGATGGCGTGCGAAGCGAACAACGCGCAGACCGAAGGCCCGTACGTCACGATCCGTCATCAGCGCGTGACACTCGAAATCACGCACACCCCCCACGAACAGTCCCGAGGCCTCGGCGGGCGTGACAGCCTTGCATGGGGGCACGGGATGCTGTTTGAGTATCCCAAACCGGTATTCCCAGCCTTTTGGATGAAAGACATGCGGTTCGACATCGACATCGTGTGGATCCGAGACGGACGCATTGTCGACATTTCCCATCGTGTGAAATATTCGCCAGATGGCCCGGGACCGACCTATCAGCCGTCGGCGCTCACCGACACCGTGCTTGAAGTTCCGTCTGGCTATGCCCTCGCTCACAGTTGGCGTGTAGGCGATACGGTGACACTGGATCGCGGCAAGTCTGCACAGTGAGCGACGGTCAAACCGTGCGCTGAATTTGCCGACGAGTTCAGCATTCAGAATCAACGCCGAATCATGCTCTTTTCGCCGCCTCTCTCTTCGGTTCCCGTAACCGAGACCATCCCGATCGTGATCCGTCGACAGGCGCAGTACGAACTCGCAATCTTGCACAGCGACGTCTCTCGCCAGAACTCCTAGCTGTGTTTCGAAGAGGGTCAGTACATGCTCCGGGATCTCGGCAGTACGAACGGCTGCTAGTCGAACGGCAAAGAGGCCAGCGTGCTTTCGCCGGGCGACAAGATCGAAATGGCATCGCGAACCGTGACCTTCTGCGAACTCACTTCAGAGGAGCTTGCTTACCCGGTTGAGTCTGTGTCCGCGCAGACTGTGATCGCGCTTCCGAACACGAAGACCGAAACCTTTGCGGGGGACCTGGCACAGATCCCGCCGCGTGCCGTGCTGCAGGTCCTCGCGATGGGGGCGAAGAGCGGCATCATCGAACTCGAAGCGAATCGCGACACGACGTGAATTCAGTTCAAAAACGGCGTCCCCGTGCACGTCGAGTCGAGCAAGCAGCCGGGGTATGACGCTGCGCTTTCCATCGTCAATGTGAGAAGAGGTCAGTTTCGGTTTGAGCCTCAGACGGTTGATGTGGAGGCGACGATGTCTTCTTCGATGACCGAACTTCCTCATCGAGGGGTGTCGAGTGATGGATGAGGCGATGCCCTGGGGTCGATCGAGGTTGAATCGAAGGTCATGGTCGGCTTGGGCGTGGAGTGGGATGACGCGTCTCATTGTTCGGGCGAGGCGCGACTAGGTTCCCATTGCGGGAAATTCTTCGAGGATGGTTTGTTGGACAGCGGCGTCTAGGCCATCGGTGTCTAGGCCGGTGGCTTCATGGAGAGCCTGGTCGGCGGAAAAGCCTTCTCCGATGCGTTTGAGCATGTTTGCGCGTTGTTGTTGGGTTGTGTGGGCTTCGATGTAGGCGGTGGCGACGACGCTTTCTAGATAGGCTGCGCGGGCATCTTCGTCGGAGAGTCCCGAGAAGCTGGGGGCGATGCGGCGCAGCGGGATCCAGGTGTCGGTTTCGATTCGGTTTCGGAGCGAGATGCGTTCGCTTCGGGTTGATGCTTCGAGGTTTCGCGAGCGCCTTTCCATGCGCTCGGCCAAGCCTTCGTTGAGCCAGTAGGGTCGGTCGCCGCCCGTCTGTTCCCGGAAGACGGCGTGGGTGTATTCGTGGTAGAGCAAGGAGCGCATCGACTCGGTCGGATGCGCGGGCGACGTTACGTGGATGCGTCCATCAAAGAAGCCGACCGTTTGAAACGAAAAGCGGTGCCGGTGTGCTTCGAGATAGGCGGCCTTTCCGTAGAGCACGACCCCCAGCGGTTCGAGGGGAGTCACGCCAACTTGGGTTGAGACATCGTCGCGCGCTTCTTCGAGAAACCGCAGCACGGTCGACGCGTAGTCGCGATCGAAACCGCTGAGTTCCGAGTCGAATTCCAGACGAAAATGTGGCGTTTTCACGCGATTGAATTTGAGCGGGCCTCGATCGATCCTCGAATCGACGAGCCTGCGTTCGTCGCCAAGTTCGGCATCAAAGCGCAGCGCCTTTTCACGCCAGTTCGAAAGTTTGTCTCCCGCCAACTCGATAAAACGGCGCACGTTCTTGTGGGCACCGTCGTAACGCCCGCGCTGACGATCGAGCAGCGCGAGGTACCAGTATGTTTCAGCTAGCTTCGGCGACATGCGCTTCACGCTGCGCAGCGTTGCGACGGCGCGCGCCATTTCTCCGCGACGCATGTCGGAGACCGCGCCTCGCAGAAGGCGCATCGCGCGGTCGACGTCGCTCCCCGAGGCACCGGGGGGTGTCGACGTTGTCACACCGAGGAAGTTGTCGCGCCACAGCCCCCGAAGTGCATCGACTCCGTCACGCTTCGGGTTCAACTGTTCTGTGGGCACGCGATTCGGGTCGTCGGTCAAGTGCGTCATGCCCGCATCGTCGACCCAGACAAAGGATTCCGCCCATACCGGAACGCCGACGAACATCCACGCGACGAATGACGCGGCGATCAACCCAAGGACGCTTGCGGAACGCACAAGACGTGTCGGAATCAAACGGACTTCGGGGGAGCGAGATTTGCGGATGTTCACCCGCTGCTTTTCGGCGTTGCGTTAGCGAGTCTTGACGGCCTCGGCCGCCAAGTGCCCGAGTTCTGGAAGAATCAGCTTGTCCATCGCGAGTCCGACAGCCCCTCGCGAGCCCGGGATCACGAACACCACGGTTCCCTGCGCAAGACCTGCCAGCGCACGAGAGAGCAAGGCCGCAGAGCCAATGTCTTCGTAGGACAGGAGGCGAAAAATTTCGCCGAAGCCGGGGATGATTCGGTCGAGCATTGGCTCGACACTTTCAGGCGTTACATCCCTCGGCGCGACACCTGTGCCACCGGTCAGGATCACCGCCCCAATACCCGCGGCTTCGATACCGGACTTCGCTGCGGCGGCGATTGACGCAGGTTCGTCTTTCACGATTACACGACCGCTGACTTTGTGCCCCGCTGCTTCGAGCTTTTCGGCGACAAGCGCGCCGCCGGTATCGGTTTCGAGGGTGCGGGTGTCGCTTACCGTCACCACGCGCACCTCGACACTCGCGGCAGCCGCCTTGCGATGGTGGTGATGGGATGAAGAGGGTTTCGCGTGCTCGCTCATGCGTGATCGTCCACCCAATACTCACCGTCGGTGGCGACTTCTTTTTTCCAGATCGGCACGGTGATCTTCAACGTATCGATCGCGAAGCGACACGCTTCAAACGCCTCTGCACGATGCGGAGACACCGCGACGACCACCACCGCGGCCTCGCCAATTTCGAGATGCCCTACGCGGTGCGCAATCGCAACCCGCGTGCCGGGCCAACGTTCTCCGACTTCGGCGGCAATTCTGTCCATCTCACGTTCGGCCATTTCGGGGTAGGCCTCGTATTCGAGAAACTTGATCGAATGGCCACGCGCTTGGTTGCGCACGTTGCCGACGAAGCTCACGACGCCCCCGGCGTCCGGGCCGGCGATACGGGCCACGACTTCCGCTTCATCGAGCGGATGTTCAGAGATGGTGCAGAGCTGGGTTGTCGTCGCCGCAGTGCTCATCCCGCCTGAAACCGGCGGCAGAAAAGCCACCTCGTCACCGTCATGGAGTACGGCACTGGGATCGCAAATTTCCAGGTTGAGGGACGACGCAAGGCGATCTCCCAGGGACGCGAACGTTGGGTACTTCGCGCCAAGTTGCGCACGCAATTGCGAAACCGTCGTGTCGGGCTCGAGGTCAAAGTCGAGCTGCTTGGCCCCTACTTCTTCACGCAGGGAACCAAAGAGCTTGACCACAATGCTGATCGGTTGAGTCATGGCCGTATACCCTACCGCTCGCCTGGAATTCGCTCAACGCAAAAGCCGGATAAGCCGATCGAGCCCCCGTGGAATGAGGTAGACGAACCGTTGCACGAGAAGACGTCGAATCAGTCCTCGACCGTTTGCGTCCAGGCCTCGTTGCCGACGGCGGCAACGTAGAACGGATTGCCGTCGAAGCGGACGGCACGGTTCGCGTCGCCATGCAGGGCGCTTGCGCCGACTGTCCCGCATAGCCGGCAACGCTGCGGGTGGGCCTTGAAGAGCCCCTGCGCCAAGCGATCCCGGGCGTTACGGCAGTCGTCGCCATCTAGGAGTTTGCGCGGTACCCGCGCCAGCTGGGTTGCATCGCGCCGCCGACTCCAAGATGATCTCTCTCGGGACACGCAATTCCTGCGCAAGATCCCCAACGGAGCCTCCATTTGGCCACTCGACCCAAGAGCCCCAGCGCGAAGAAGGCTTCCGCCAAGAAGGCGCGAAAGCGTCCTGCCTCGAAAAAGGCGAAGGGCAAGAAAAAGGCCGGCGCAAAGAAGAAGAGCGCCAGTCGTAAGAAGGCCGGGAAAAAAGAGGCGAGCCAGAAGCAGGCGAGGAAGCCCAAGGCCGGACACCGAAAGGGCCCCCGCAAGGCGAGCGCATCTCGCAGTGACCGGCGCCCATCTGCCCCCAAGTCGCACCCCGCAACCATCGCGAAGCTCTATCCCAAACGAATCGGCAGCGTGATGCACTATTACGCGCAGTCACAGGCTGCACTCATCAAAATTGAAACCGGTGAGATCGAAGTCGGCGATGCAGTCCACATTCATGGACACACGACCGACTTCTACGAGCGAATCGAAGAGCTGCGCGTCGACGACCAAGCTGTACAACGCGCCAAGAGCGGACAAACGGTCGGAATCAAGCTTTCACGAACCGTACGCGAGAACGACGGCATCTACCTGCTGTCGAACTGAGCGCGAGCAGCGCAAACAAATAAAAAGCGCGGGGAGTCAAACTCCCCGCGCTTCAATTCATGTAAGGCTTGTGAATTCGAGCGCTATTGCTACGCGCTCTGGCTCGGGTTGGACTTGTCGCCGCCACCTAAAACGGACTTCAAACCGGCGCTCGACTTCGCACCGCTCTTGCCCATCTTGAGGACGCCGTTAAATACCGCGCCCTTTTCCATCACGATTGACGGCGCCTCGATGTCGCCGTCTACCTGAGCGCTCTTATGCAGAACGACGTGGTCACTGGCAACGATGTTGCCCGTAACCGTGCCGCTTACTACGACCGTCGGAGAATGGATCGATGCTTCGATCTCGCCACTCTCGCCAACGATCAGCGTATTCTCACTGGAGATCTCACCCTTGAAGCCACCGTCGATACGCACGGTGTCTTTGAAACTCAACTTTCCTTCGAAAACTGAACCCTGATCAATAAACGCGGAGAGATTTGCCATCCCACCGCTTGATGAGCTGGAAGGTCTCGGCATGGTTTCCTCTCCTTTTGATCGTCCGAATCCACTGATGGCCATTGGCTCCCCTCTTTGCCTGGTAGTTGCAATCTGAATCGGCATGGTTTGACAAAGCTTGAGAGCAATATTTCAGAAACGATCGAGTTTCAGCGTATTTGGCCTCGGACGTGCGCCGCAGTGAGCACGCAGAGCGAAGTGCTACAGTGCGCGCCCCATGTCCGACAGCCCGGCCCAAGCCCAGGATTTACTCGACCGCGCTCTCGAAAGTGGCCGGATTCATTCGTCCTATCTACTGGCCGGCCCCTCAGAGGTAGTTCGCGACGCAGCTCTGGGGTTTGCCCGAGGGCTCGTGTGCATTGGCGACGGGCCGAAGCCCTGCAACGCCTGCCGAGAATGCATGCGCTCGAAACCGAGCGAAGAGCCGGTTGACCTCGACGGCAGCGGCAAGAGCGGCCCCCTCTACCGACACATCGGGGACCACCCGGACCTTTATTGGGTAGACAAGGGACGCGACGGCACCCGAGTTCGAATTGGACAAATTCGCGCCACGCAGAAAGCGCTTCGCTTCGGCGCTAACGAAGGCGGTTACCGCGTTGCGGTGGTCGCCGATGCCGAGTGGCTCAACCACGAAGCGCAGAACAGCTTGCTCAAGTTGCTCGAAGAACCGCCGGATCGAACATGCTTGGTGCTCGCCAGCGCGAGTTCCGCGCCGCTCGTTGCGACGATTCGTTCGCGCTGTCAAAAGGTTCGGTTTCCCGATTCAAATTCCGGTGACCTTCGCAGCGGAGATCTCAGCGAAGACCGCGCCATTGTCCTTTCGCGCTTCGACTGCATTCGCGGCAACACCCTCCCCGACTTGCTCGACTGGGCGGAGGAATACCGAGGGAGCCGGGCCAAAGCCGCAGAGCAAGTCCAAGTGATGCTCGACGTCGGTTCGAGTTGGCTTTCTGAGCAGATCAAAATATGTGTCAGTGAACAGCAGCATGTGGTGCGCGCACAACTCGACGCGCACAAGACGCTTTCGCAGTGCCGCAAAGATCTCGTGCAGCGCAATGCCAACCCTCAAATGGTTGCGGAGCGAGCCCTGCTCGCGGTGCGAAAGAGTGTGGCGTAGCGATGTGGTTCGACAGTCACTGTCACGTCACTGCGAGCAAGTTCGACGACGACCGCAGCGAGGTTCTTGAGCGCGCGCGCAAAGCCCGGGTCGACACCTTGATGGCCATCGGCAGCGGATACGGCATCGCGGGGAATGCCGCCGCGGTGGACCTCGCCGAGAAGCACGCGAACATTTACGCCGCAGTCGGAGTGCACCCCCACGAATCCCATGAACTCGACGACGAAAACCGAGCAGCGATTCGCGACTGGCTCGCCCAACCCAAGGTCATGGCGCTCGGTGAATGCGGGCTCGACTACCACTACATGAATTCACCCCGGGAAACGCAGCTCGCGGTCTTCCGCGAACAGGTGTCGCTTGCGCGCGAACTTGACGTGCCGGTCGTCATTCACGTACGCGGTGACGAACCCAATGCCTACGACGATTTGCTTGAGATCTGGCTCGAACGTGGTGAAGGCCAACTCACCGGAGTCCTCCACTGCTACACGGGCGCTCTCCCGTTCGCGCTCCGCGCACTCGAACACGGCTTCTACGTCTCGTTTTCGGGCATCGTGACGTTCAAACGCAATGACGACTTACGCGAAGTTGCAGCCGGACTCCCGCTAGATCGGTTGATGGTTGAAACCGACGCGCCGTTTCTTGCACCCGAAGGACATCGCGGGCGTCGCAACGAACCCGCCTGGGTGCCGCGGATTGGTGAAACCCTTGCGCGGCTCCACAACACCAGCGTTGAAGACGTCGCGCGCATTACCCACCGCAATGCGCGCGCCTTGTTTCGAATCAATGGGACAGACGCCGAGGTCGACGCATCGTGAGCCAAGTGTCCCCGCCCGAAGGAGATTTGACCGCGCAGTCCCGGGCCGTACTCGCCCTCGCTGTGCGCCTCGCCCGGGAAGCCGGAGAGATTCAGCGCTCGCGGTATGAGGGCGAGCACGAAATCGAAACGAAGAGCGCGGCAATCGATCTCGTCACCGAAGTCGACACGCAGTGCGAAGCATTGATCGTCAGTGGCATTCGAACGGAACGGCCCGACGACGCGATCCTTGCCGAAGAAGGCGGCGATCACGCAAACCAGGCCGCGGCATGGCGCTGGATCATCGACCCCCTCGACGGGACCGTGAACTACGCCCATGGCTTCCCGCGGTTTTGTGTGTCGATCGGAGTCGAGTATCGAGGCGAACGGCAGGTCGGCGTCGTGTACGACCCGCTGTTGGACGAATGCTTTGAGGCGGTTCGCAACGCTGGAGCCTTCCTCGGCCAACGCCGGCTCGAAGTCTCACGCACACCCAAGCTCGCGGAGGCTCTGGTCGCGACCGGGTTCGCGTACGATGTCCACCGTAGCGACGTCGACAACGTTCAAAACTTTGGGCACATGCTCAAAGCAGCCCGCGGGCTTCGCCGGGACGGAAGCGCCGCCCTCGATCTCTGCTACGTCGCCGCCGGAAGACTCGACGCGTACTGGGAATTCAAGCTACACCCTTGGGACGTTGCAGCCGGCATCTTGATCGTCGAAGAGGCCGGCGGGGTTGTAACGAACTCGTTGGCCGGGCCGGTCCCAGTATCGGGCGACGACATTCTTTCAACCAACGGTGCCATCCACGCCGAAGTTCTGGCACAACTCAATCAATAAACCACGCAACAAGAGAATCATGGCCGCCAGCTCCGCGGCGTATCCCCCGTGATGACGTCCTCATCACTGAACCCAGTAAACACTTCGAACGACATCCAAAGTAACGTCGCGAAAATTGCGATATGACTTGGCATCCTCAGGCGTGATTGGGCTCGGACTCGAAACCCTGTCGAACGGCGGCCAGCGTGTTCGAGTTGGTGGAACCCTCAACGTCAATGACTTCCACTTGGTCAACTCCGCCGAAGAGAAAAGCCGTGAAATCGACATCGAATACAAAAATATTCATGCGTGGGATGCGCGGTTTCGCGAACGCGCGAGTGCGAAGAAGGTATTGGTACTCTGACAGCGGAACCGCGATAGTTCGTGTCGGAGTCCGACAACCGAGTCGTGTTCGGTCCCCATCGCTGAATCAAGCTATGGTGAGTGAACGTCGCTTGCGGGTTGATCGGCCTGCACCTCTCCCTCTTGGACGCCCGGTGGTGGAGCGAGAAAGTTGCTCTGCACCGAAGTGAGCGACGTCGGAATCTGCTCCGCTAACGCGGGATCGATTCGCACAACCTTGGCCTGCCCGGCCGCCATGGCCGCAAAGCCTGAAGCGGGATCCAGTTCTCCGAGAAATACTTCGGCAATCAATGTCGACGGAGATTCGGTTTCGCCTCCGAACGCACGCAAGGTCACCCGCGGCGGCGCCAAGCCGAACCCTGCGAGCTCGTCTGGAACGATCTGTTCCACTTCGACTGAAGTCGCGTCGAGGCGAGCAAATTCGGCAATTAGAGCTGCTGCCTTGCCGGGCAGCCATGCATCACCTGTCGATGCCCAGCCGGTATCCGTGCGCTCAACTCGGATCGTCGTCGGCGCCACAGAGGCTTCACGCGACTCGGGTTGAAAGACCAACTCAAACGCGTCGACGGTTTGCGAGTCGAAGTTCGAAACTTCTTTGAAGCGGTATGCGAATACGTCGCGAGGGAAGCCGTCGACCCGGCCGCGTGGCACTCGGTAGAGCGCGCTCGCGTGGCCACCACTCAGGAGGTAGTTCTCTTCATCGCCCTCGCTCACGGCTCGTAGTCCCACTTCGAGCGGGGCCCCTGCTTGTCCGGCGAGTCCGAGAGCAACGGTGAAATGCGGCTCGGTGGCGAGCACATTTTGTACTTTTTCGGTGCCGTCGACGAAGCCCTCGGCGCGCAGAAACGAAATATCGGAAAGCAGATCGTCAATCGCTTTCACGTCGGCGGGGCCCGCAATTGCGGACGGGTGGGTGACCTCCCAACCGGCGTCCGTCTTCGCGACCGTCACGGTACCACCCGGCCAACCCACAACAACGTATTCCACACGAGCGCGATCGAAGCTCAAGACACGTTTGTCGCGAAGTGAATCGAGGTCTCGATCAAAAGAACTCACCCGGAACGCGGCGACGGTGAACACCCTGTCCAAAGCGTCTTCCCGCGCGGCGTAGATATTGCCACCCACGGGTGCCTCGTTCCCGACTTGGAGTGTGAAGCTCGTGTCTCCAGCGCGAAACTGCACGCGTCTACTGGAGTCACCCAACCCGTACACTTCAGGGCTGGCTGGATCTTCGATTTCCGTTTCGCTTGTCAAGTTCGCCAGAGTGGACGCGATGGAATTCAGATTGACGTCGTCACCGGGAAATTCGACGGGTTGTTTGAGGTGCCACTCTTCGCCCAAACGAATCGCTTCGACGAGTTGATCGCCCCGGGCTCGAAACAGAAGAAAACCGATCGCCGCCGCATCTACTTCTGGGAACAGTTGGCGACTGGCTTCTTCGTCCCGGCCGCGCTCGACGTCGCCCTCAATTTCGTACAAGTAGACAAACGCACCCAGCAGGACAGCGACGAAGAACATGATGGCGGCGGTTCGGGGCTGCATCGCGCTAGTTCGCCGGTCGCTTACGGCGCATCCACCAAGCGAACACGCCGGTGACGGCGATCAACTCTGGCATGACGAACAACGAAAGCAGTTGGATCCGAACGAACGATTCTCCCGTCATGCGAAACCGCGATGCGCGAGAGATCGGAGGTCGAATTGAGATTTGATCCGTGTCGTCAACAAGCCAGTTCACCGCGTTTACGAAGAGGTCGCGGTTCTGGTAATTGCCGATGAGCTCGTTGCTTGCGAAGTCTGAGTCGCCGACGACGACGAGTCGGGCGGCGGTACGCTCCGCGTCGCTCCCGGCATTGTCCTGAGAAGTCCCGACGAGGAGTTCGCCCGCGACCGCCAGTGAAACAGGGCCCAGCAAATCGCCCGGGTCAAACTGCGCTTTGCCATTGGCCGTCCAACCATCGAGGTCTGTTTCGGCCCACGACTCTTCACCGGTGTACACGATCGATTGAAGCAGCGAAGTATCGGCAGCAACCGAAACGCTGCGCGCCATGTGGAAGAGAACGGTATCGCGCAGCTTGTCTGTAATAGGATGCGCGCCGAAGCTGGCCGAGAACGGGCTCGTTGCTTGACCGAAGAGCGCGAGTCGCGCGTCGAACACGACGTCATTGCCCACTTCGACACCCCACTTCGCGAGATCCTGCGCGATGTCGGTATTCGCACGCGGGTCGAGCAAGACCATCAGGGCCCCACCGCGGGCCAAATAGGCGTCGAGGGCGGCGTGTTCCTGTTCTAACAACGGCCGCGTTGGCCCGACGATCACAACGGCGTCGGCATCGACGGGGACTTCACCTGTCGATGCCAAGAACAGAGACGCCACTTCATAGGTTTCATTTCGAAGCGCTGCAGCGGCCTGGGAATACCCGTTCCCACCGCCCGCGGCCTCCCCTTCAAAGGGACGCTCATTGTGCTTGTCGAGGAAGTAGACCTTCCGCCCTTCTCCGCGACTGAGCTTCAAGATTGCATTCGTAACTTCCGACTCGTCGAACTGGTCGATGTCAAGATGAGCTTCGCCGATCGCGAGGCGAACGAGCCCGCGCGAGAGCGCTTCCGCATCGATCCCCATTGCCTGCACGAGGTCGGGGCGGCGATTGGGGTCCGCGAATTCGAGAGCGATGTGCTCGCTTTCGTGAGCGTAACGATCGAGCAACTCGCGAATCGAAAACGCATCGGCCGCGTTAAAGAACGCGGTCACGACAACGTCTTGATCGAGACGCTCAAGGAGTTCGAGGGTTTGTTCCGAGAGTGTGTTGACCTTCTGTTCGGTCCAGTCAAAACGTGTGGAATAACGCGTCGACAGAAATGCCAGCATACAGATGATCGCGAGAATGAAGGTCGTTCCAAACAACGCGCTCGCGCCATACTTGCCCACTCGCCGAGCTTCGCCGGACGCCATGCGCTCGCGCAGGGAATCGAGGCTCGACGCGATGGCCGCGCCGATGAGCAACACGCCGATCACAAGGTTGGCAATCACCCACGTATAACTCGTGACCGGTTGAAAGACAGACAAAATCGCAGACAACAGACCGAAGCCGAACGTCACCGCGCCAAGCGCCCCAAACAGTGCAGGCCAACTCGTCATATCAACGCCACCTCACGCTTTCGAGTGCGGCCTTTGACAGCACCATGCAGACCGCCATTACCACTGCGAAGTAGACCAGGTCCACGGTGTCGACGACGCCTGTGACCAAGGCTTCAAAGTGGGTCCCGGTTGCGATGTACCGCATCGTGGGACCCATGCCGATGCCGCCACCGCCTGAGTCACCGCCGACACCGATCTCGACGATGAAGGGCAACATCAGACCGATGACCAAAAGCGAAACCATCGTGAGTACGAAGGCGATCAGTTGATTCTTGGTGAGGGAAGAAGCCAGCGCGCCCACGCTCACATAGGAAACGCTCACCAACAGCAACGCGAGCAAACCAGAAAGCGTCTTTCCGATTTCCGGTTCTCCGTACACGAACAAGATGCCGGGAAAAAACGCGACGATCAGCGTCATGATGAAGACGAACACGTATCCCGCGAGGAACTTCCCGGCCACGATCGCCCAAATGCCGATCGGGCTTGTATATAGAAGCTCGTCGGTACCGTTCGCCTTTTCGTTGGCAAAGAGCCCCATCGTGACGGCGGGCACCAAAAACAGCAGGACGATCCACATTGAACCGTAGAAGGGCATGATGAGATGGTCGTTGAGATTCATGCGCTCGAGATATTCTTGGGCGCCGTACTGACTCGCCTGGGCGAGCTGCTGGTCGAACCCGATCAAACTTGAAAGAAAGAAGGTTCCCGCAAGCACGGCCCAAAGCGTGAGGACCACGTAGGCCACCGGCGAAACAAAAAGAGAGCCCAACTCTCGGCCAGCGATCGCGAATACGTGTTTCATAACGGCGCCTCCTCAGCTCCTAAAGCCACCGCGATGTCACCTTGTTCGTCTCTCGACGTTGCGCGCGCAAACACTTCTTCGAGGCTTTGACCGCCCTGCACCAATTCAGCCAAGGGCTGATCCACCACCTTGCGACCGCGATTGATTAGGATGATTCGCTCACAAATCGCTTCGACTTCGTTCATGATGTGGGTCGACAAAATAACGGTATGCCGTGCTTCCCCGTGTTCGGGAGCGGCGAGGTTAGAAATCAAACCACGAATCTCACGAATCTGAATGGGGTCGAGGCCGACTGTGGGTTCGTCAAGGATCAGGACCGGCGGGTCGTGGACGATTGCGCCGGCAAGCCCGACTCGCTGCCGGAACCCCTTCGATAAATCACCAATCACCCGGTGAACAACGTCGTGCAAACCGCAGCGGTCCGCCGCGCTTTCGACTGCCTGCTTCCGCGTCGCACGAGGAACGTCCTTGATCTTCGCGACGAACGTCAGATATGCATTGACCGTCATCTCCGGATAGAGCGGTGGGTTTTCCGGCAAATATCCGATCGAACGTCGCGCACCGATGGGGTCGGCGAAGATCTCGTGCCCGGCGATGTGCGCGGTTCCGTCCGTCACCGGGATGAAGCCCGTGAGCATGCGCATCGTCGTCGTCTTCCCCGCACCGTTGGGGCCGAGAAAACCGACGATCTCTCCCTTCTTGACCTCGAAAGAAAGGTCCGACACCGCTTCGACATCGCCATAGCGCTTGGAAAGGTTCCGCGCCTCGATGGCCAACATCTGTGTCTTCCTCCAATTCACATTCATTTGCTTCGCCGAGCGAAAAGCGGCGCGAGTTCCTTCCCGCACCGCAGTGTCTGCGACGCGGGAGGGTAACGGCAACGCTCTCGAATCCGCTAGCGGTGATTTGATTCCGACGTAAGAAATCGGTTCTCAATTTTTCGACCCATCGGGCACGAAAGACCCGCGCGCGAATTCGGCCATGCATCCGTGCAGCCGTCAGCACAACGAGTTAGGGCTGCGCTGCCACCCAGTTGCACGAGAATGGCGGGAAAGAACGCGAATCTCAAAGAAATCTCGTACGCGACACCGATGAACAACGTATGCGCTGGCGTCACGCTGCCACCCCACGATACCCTGTTTGTAACGAGTCGCCGCTCACAGCCTCGCCGCACCAAGCCAAGGAAACATTGCGATCATGTACGTGATAAACGCGAATGAAAGCCGATCTCACCATCGCCCGGCTCGCGGGTTGGTTTTGACATGCGCGATCGCGACTTTCGCAGCGTTATTCGCCTCGTCGGCGTCTGCATCCGTAACGCTCAACCCCGAGATCACAGACTCGCGGGCGATCGCTGAAGCGAATAACGAAGTGACCTTGGCGCAGAAAGTCCATGCCGCTTACTGGCGCGGGCGCACCTGTTCGACCCCCGCCTGCAAGGCTGCGCGGCCGAGTGGCTTGACCGACGTCGCATCCTTTGGCCTCGCGGCATTTGGCGGCGTCTGGTTTTCGCGTCGACGCTCAAGCTGACGCCGGCACCCATGCGGGTCGCCATCGTGATCGAGCGCTTCGAACCGGGGCGAGGCGGAGGCGAACACGTCGCGTGGAACGTTGCTCGTGAGCTGGTTCATGCCGGCGATGACGTTCACGTGCTGTGCCGCGTAGGCCAGAGTGCGCCCGGTACAAACGTAGTGCGCCTCCCAACACCAAAATTTTGGCAACCCCTTCGCGTTCGTATATTCGCGCGTAACGTGCGTCATGCCCTCGCGGGTGAGCGCTTCGATGCGGTGCATTCGTTCAGCCGCACCCTTGATCAGGACGTGTTCCACGTAGGCGGCGGATCCCACGCGGACTACATGCAAAAGACATACGGTTCGAGCGGACGGGCGTGGCGCGTGCTCTCACCTCGACACCAAACTCTACTCAGCCTCGAGCGGCGCATCTTTTCCAACCCCAAGTTGATCGCACAGTGTGTCTCGGGCATGGTGCAGCGCGAAATCGCCGACCGGTACGACGTACCGCGCTCGCGACTCCCGGTGATTCACTGCGGCGTTGAAGTCGCGCGCTTCGCCCCCGAAAACCAAGGAGACGCACATGAGCGAATCCGAACTGAACTTGGTGTAGGCAGTGAAGCCGTGTGGCTATTGGCCGGCTCGGGCTGGCGCCGCAAAGGACTCGACATCGCGATGGAAGCGCTCACACGGGTGGCCGATGCCAATACACAGCTCTGGGTCGCGGGCAAAGACAACCCAAAACCGTGGCGAACTATCGCGGCAAAGCTCGGCATTGACGACCGCGTCGTTTTTCTGGGCGAGCGACGGGACATTGAAAAGATCTACGCCGCGGCCGACGGACTGCTTCTGCCGAGTCGATACGATGCCTTTGGCTTGGTTTGCCTCGAAGCTGCGGCTGCGGGCTTACCGGTCATTACCAATCGTAGCGTCGGAGCTTCCGAACTCTTTAAAGAATGCGGGATCGTGATCGAACACGCTGACGACGACGCGGCATACGCGACCGCGATGAATTCACTCTCGACATCGACCGCGCGAAAGAACCTCGGAACGAAGGCCCTCGCGATGGCGCGCGAGCACGATTGGAGCGAACACGTCGCGAAGCTCCGCACCCTATATGCCGGAATCCAGCGATGATAAGCTCTGGACCTGCCTCGTCGCAGATCACCTGGACCGCAGGAGATGGCGAAATTTGCGACGCCGTCGACGCCTGGCAGAATTCACCTGACGCATTCGAAACGCGAACCCTTTCTGAATCGGCCTACCGCAAAGTCGTGATGCTTTCTTCGCCGGCGTTGAAGTCGTCGGTTGCGGTCAAAGTCTTCTTGCCCGCCACGGTTCGACGCACCCTCGCAAAGAGGTGGATCGCACGAATTAAGGGCGTCACGAGACAGAGCGCGGCTGAGCGAGAGTGGGCGGCCCTCGGCCGACTCGCAGCCGCAGGCGTCGCGATTTCGGAACCTCTTGCCTTCGGGCGACAGCGCGGTGGCGGCGCCGTGATGGTCACGCGTTACGTAGCGAACGCGAAGACCCTCGATGCAGCGCTCATCGGCTGCCCATTTGAGCAGCGTCGCCTACTGCGCAGCGTAGGCGCACTTGTACATCGTTTTCACAAGAGCGGTTACCTCCACGGCGACCTCCATATCGGAAACATCTTGATCGGAGACTCGGGCCCCGTGCTCGTCGATCTGCAACGGGTACGTGAAATCAAGCGACCTGACGATCGACTACAAGATCTCGCGTTCTTAGACTTCTCCCTCTTTCACCTAGGCGTGTCGCAGTTCAACCGGCTGCGATTCCGGATCGCCGCTCTCGGCCTGGGGCCGTTTCGCGTGGCCCACGAGCGGCAGATGCTTCGAGATATCGGCCAAGCGAGTCAAGCCCGTGGCGTCGAGTATTACGCCGGACGCACGCGCAGAACCCTTCGCGCAGGGGAAGGGTTTGCAGAGGTCTGCGATGGAGACTGGAAGGGGCTGCGCAAGAACGACTTTTCCGAAGCTTCTGTCCAAGCCGCGATCGCCGCACATCGGGCCATGGCTTTGGCCGGCGGCGAGGGAATGCTCAAGTTTGATCATCGCTCTCAGGTCAGTCGCGTCGAAGTCCGCGACGTGTCGGTGATCGTCAAGCAAGTTGTAAAGACGAGCCTGCGCAAACAACTCGCGGATGTCTTTCGCGGCTCGGCGGCGCGAAGAGCCTGGGTCGGAGGACACGGGTTGCAATTGCGCGGCCTCGATGCTGCGACGCCCTACGCGTTCTTCGAAAAACGCCGGTACGGTGTGCCGACTGAATCGATCGTGTTGCTGGAAGATCTTTCAGTCTGGCCGCGGGTTTCGGACATCACGCCCGACGAACCCGGCGCGGCGACGCTTCCCGGGCAGCTCACCAAGCTCATCATCGAGCTGCACCGCAATCAAGTTGTTCATGGCGACTTACAGTCCATCCATATTTACCTGAAGGGACAAGCCAAAGGCGCAATTGCGACCCTGATCGACCTCGAGGGCGTGCGCTTTACTCGCGCGCTACAAGACCAAGACCGGATTCAGATGCTCGCGCAACTCAATGCCAGCATTGGCGAAGGCGTCATTTCAACCCACGAGCGCATCGACATGATGGAGCGCTATCTCCACGCCCTGCCCTTTGAGCGCGGCAACGAACGGGCCTTGAAGAAGGTCGTGAAGTTGAGCCGCGCACGCGATCAGCGCTGGAAAGGACCGAGCGCGTAAGCGTGCGACTTCAATCGGTGGTACGACGGATCGTGACCCACTGAAAGTAGCTCGATGAACCGGGAACCCGGGAGCCTTCGCCCGATTCGTACTCGACCGGCATCGCCGACGGCGAGCTTCCCATGATCTCGCGAAAGCCGTCAATCTTGCGAACCGGATCGTCGGGGCTTAAACCATGGAATACAATTTCAACACTTTTTCGTGTCTCGAGTACGTTGAGCACGAGGGTCGCAAGGGTAAATATTTTACCGATCCCCTCGACAGCTTCGACCGAAAACCGCGGTGTATCAACGTTGTCGAGCTCCAATTTGAATTCGAGACGCATGTCGAACCTCCAGGCCCGCTGATCGGGCGATGCAGAGTGGCTTTAAGCCAAAGGGGTGTCAAGCAGAAAGCGCGGGACACGCAGTGAACTTTCAAAGCGTGGGTTGGTTCTATGACTCTTCTTTTCGTTCTTCTTCCCTGCCAGCGAGGACCTGAACCCGGAAAAAATCTCTTCGCGACCACCACAAGCTTCACTCGCAAACCGGTGCGAAAACCAAGAGCGACCAGAACTTGCGGGAATCTTCTTGCCGGCGAAGGTGGCGATGGGAACGCCGAGTTGGCTTGACACCGCCTGAACAATCTCTTGCTCAGTTGCAAAATCAAGGCGAATCAGGATAAACCCAAGGCGACGGCCCGACTTCTTATGCTCCCCGAGCGCCGCGTCGAGTTATCGCGTCAGTCGTTCCGGCCCGGAGTATGATTTCACCCAATTTCAGGCGTTGATTCACGGGGGTCCCCTTCGTGCCTATCCATCGACCTGATTCCCTTCCCCCTAAAGCCGGATCTGACTACCATCGGCTCCCGCCCGCCGTCACATCCCCACACGGAGACTCAACTCACCATGAAGCGAACGTTCACATTCACCGGGCTCGCACTGCTGTGCGCCCTGACTGTAATTCCGGCCCTGGCAGCCCGTGCCGCGGAGGCCCCGAAAGCTTCGAACCCGCTGCGAATCGATTACCAAAGGTTCGTGCTCGACAATGGCTTGACGTTGATCGTGCACGAAGACCACAAGGCGCCGATCGTCGCAGTCAACGTCTGGTACCACGTCGGGTCCAAGAACGAGCACCGCGGCAAAACGGGTTTCGCACACTTGTTCGAACACTTGATGTTCGAAGGCAGCGAGCACTACAACGACGAGTTCACGATCCCCTTCGACCGAGTCGGTGTGACCGAACAAAACGCAACCACGAGCAACGACCGCACAAACTACTTCGAAAACGTGCCGAAGAACGCCCTCGATCTCGCGCTTTGGATGGAGTCGGATCGGATGGGGCACTTGCTTGGCGTCGTGAGCCAGGCACGCCTCGACGAACAGCGCGGCGTCGTAAAGAACGAAAAACGTCAGCGAAATAACCAACCCTACGGCAGGGTATTCGACATCATCGGCCGCAACGTCTATCCCAAACGACACCCCTATTCGTGGCCGGTCATTGGTTCCATGAAGGACCTGAACGCAGCAACTCTAGATGACGTTCGGAAGTGGTTCAAAAACTTTTACGGCGCCGGCAACGCGGTGCTGACCATCGCAGGCGATGTCGACACACAGGAAGTGCTGCAGAAGGTCAAGGACAACTTCGGCGACATTCCAGCCGGCCCCTCGGTGAATCAAAGGCAGCGCTGGATCGGTGAGCGTCACGAAGAGAAGCGCTTGGTCACCTTCAATCGTGTTCCCCAGCCTCGTATCATCAAAGTCTGGAATGTTCCCGAAACAGGAACCGAGGCCGCGGACTACCTCGGTCTTGCCTCAAGTGTCTTGTCCAACGGGAAATCGTCACGTCTCTACAAACGTCTCGTATACGAAGAGCAAACTGCAACCGATGTTGCAGCGTTCATGTGGCAGCGCGAGCTCGGAAGCCTCCTCATCGTGTGGGCGACCGTGTCCCCGGATGCCGACCCGAAGCGCGTCGAAGAAATCATGGACGAAGAGATCGCTCAGCTGGTCAAGAAGGGACCGACGAAGGACGAACTCGCCCGCGCCAAAGTACAACTTCGCGCGTCGTTCATACGCGGGGTCGAGTCCGTGGGAGGCTTTGGCGGCAAGGCGGACATCCTGGCACAGAGCGAAGTGTTTTACGGAAGTCCCGAAGCGTACGTAGGCCTCCTCGAGCGAATTGATGCCGCGCGCCCCCGAGATATCCGCAACACATTGAAGCGTTGGGTTCATGAAGGTGCATTCATTTTGGAAGTTCATCCGCTAGCCAAAGCGGAGACCCACCCGAGCAATGTAGATCGCGCGCGACTTCCCTCGGTCGGTCCGCCACCGGACGTCGTCTTCCCTGAACTTGAACGCACCACGCTTGCCAATGGTCTCGAAATCATCGTCGTCGAACATCATGCGGTCCCAGTGATTTCCTTCAAGCTCCTCGTCAATGCGGGTTACTCGGCAGACCATGGCGCAATCCCCGGCACCGCCAAGCTTGCACTCAAAATGCTGACCGAAGGCACAAAACGGCGCAGTGCTCTTGAGATCAGCGACGATCTGGCGCGACTCGGAGCCGAGCTGTCGACGTCATCGAACCTCGATCAATCGACGGTCCGGTTGTCTGCGCTACGAGAAGATCTTTCGGACGCTCTTGCGATTTTTGCCGACGTCATTATCGAACCCGCCTACGCGAGTGACGAATTCGAGCGTCAACTTTCCCAACAACTCGCAGAAATCGAAAGCGAAAAGACCACCCCGCTGCAGATCGCGCTGCGGGTTCTTCCTCCACTTCTTTTCGGATCCGATCACGCATACGGGATCCCGTTCACGGGTTCGGGAACCGCGGCTTCAGTGAACAAACTAAACAGCCAAGATCTTCGCGCCTTCCACAAGCGGTGGTTCAATCCAAATGATTCGACGCTGATCGTAACGGGTGACACGACCGCGAAGGAAATCGTCCCGAAACTCAAAAAACTTTTCAAGGACTGGAAGCGAGGCGAGACGCCGCTCAAATCGATCGCCAAAGTAGAGCGGCGCAAAACTCCGGCGGTCTATCTGATTGATCGACCCGGCTCAATTCAATCGATGGTCTTCGCCGGGCACATCGCGCCGCCCAAGTCGAACCCACACGAATCTGCGATCGAAACGATGAACGAGCTGTTGGGTGGAGGCTTTAACTCGCGCATCAACAGAAACCTGCGCGAAGACAAGCACTGGTCGTATGGCGCACATAGCGTGTATGCCGGTGCGAAGGGCCAACGCCCGTTCTTTGTCTTCGCACCGGTTCAGACTGACAAGACGGCCGATGCAATGCGCGAAATCGAGCGCGAACTTCGCGAAGTCCAAACGACCCGTCCGCCAACCGCCGCCGAGGTCGAGCGTTCAAAGAATATCCGCACGCTTTCCTTACCTGGCAAATGGGAAACCGCCGACGCGATCGCCACGTCGGTCGAGAACATCGTGCGCTACGGCTTTGACGATGACTATTGGCGAAAGTATCCGAGCACGATCCGCAGCCTGAGCGACCAAGACGTCGCCGACGCAGCAAACTTCGCGCTCAACCCGGACGGCATCACTTGGGTTGTGGTGGGGGACCGTAGTCAGGTCGAGTCTAGAATTCGCGAGCTCGGCCTGGGCGACATCACGGTCATCGACGCGGATGGAAACCCCGCCCCGTAAATCAACCCGGAACTTGGCGGCCATGACGACCTTGGGTTTAGACGCTTAGCTCGCGACGCTCTCGTCCTCAGTCTCGCTCTGGCTTTCACCGGTTTTCTGGGCTTCACGCAAATTGTTGGCACGTTCGGTCGTCGCGCCAGCTTGTTCGGAGTCGCCCCGCGCTGTGAACACTTTGGCGAGCCGATCGAGGTCGTCGACGGTGCGGCCAAACCGGACCGCCCGCATGGCGTAGTCGAGGGTCTTTTCGTCTGAGTTGCCATCGGCGAGTCGTTGATCTGCCAACAGTCCGCTCGCCACCGCGTGAATCGGTGCGAACTCGACTACCGCGACGAGTCGTTCTACGGCTTCGGATGCGCGTCCCAAGGCGAGCAACGCGCGAGCCGCGTCGACGCTCGCAGCCGTTTCAGATTCTGACGTCGAAGCAGCCCGGCTATACGACGCAAGCGCTTCTTCGTGATCTCCAGCCTTTGTGGCCAAACGTCCCAAACCACTGAGTGCCCGTGCGTTGTCTGGATCGATCTCAAGTACGTCGTTAAATGCTGCGCGAACATCGTCGTCTGAACCGCCGCCAAGCTCAAGGTCGCGCGCCGCGATCTCTCGCAGGGTTGCGGCATCGGGGTGGGCGGCCTGCGCCTTCGCAATCAACTCGGGAAGGTCGTCGAGCGCCCCAGACTCGTGCCCGTATTCAACCAGCGCACGAATCGCCTCGGCGTAGTTGAGATCTTCTGGATCGATCCGGCCCGCGCGATTCAATGAAGCAACTGCGGCGGCACTACCCGCCTTGGAGCGGATGCCCTTCGCGACGCTCGCAAGCGCCTCGCCGATATAGGTTGGAGCGGCACTACGAATTTTGGCCAATGAGGCTTCAATTTCTCTTGAACGATTGGTCACCGCCCAAAGTTCATAGGAAAGAATCTCGCCTTCCGGTTCCAACGCGTTTTCATGGGCTTTGATGCGAAGGATTTGAATCGCCAACCCGGGCCGTAGCTCGGCACGATGAATCTTGGCCGCGCGCGTCCGCGCATCCGTCGCGCCCGGGGCGATTCGAACTGAATATTTATACTGCTCAAGGGCCAGATCGAAGTTACCCACCGACTCCGCCGCAAGTGCCCCGTAATACCGAGCGAAGGGGTTGTCGGGCCAGAGCTGAAACGCCCGTCCGAAATGTTCAAGCGCAACTTTGAAGTTACCCTGCTCCTGGGCGACGCGTGCGCGGATCATTTCTTCGTGGGGCTCGTGGGTCATCCTGTCTGCTAGCGCGAGGGATTCGTCGTAGCGCCCGGCAATCGACAATGCGTCCGCGTATTCGAGCAGCATCGAAGCGTCCGGCGGCCCAATCGATTCGGCAAGCGCGAAGGCTTCGCCGACTGCAACCGCGGCATCACGGTATCGCTCCACGGCTTGAAAGTGTTTCGCAAGATCCATCCAGGCCGCAGCAGCGAGGCTTATTTTTTCGCTTTCAGTCGCTGCACGTAGCATGGTCTCGGCTTCTTCGGCGCGTTCTGATTCTCGCAGACGCGACGCAAGGTTCACGCGAACCGTTCGGTTGTTCGGCTTTGCTTCGAGTACCACGCGGAAGATTTCTTCCGAGCGATCAAAGCGGCCTTGTCCGTCATAGAAGCGCACCGCTTTCAAAACCATTTCGGGATCCGAAGGATTCCCTTCGAGGCAATTGACCCAGCGTGACTCGGCGAGCGGGATGTCGCCTGACTCCTCGGCAAAAATCGCCGTCGTTGCGCAGTACCATGCGGTAACGCCGCGTCCGAGTTCATTGCTATCGACCTTGCGCCCCATCTCCTCCATCGCGACTCCCACTTCGTCGATACGCTCCAAGCCAATCAACGCCAGAATTTTCGGTTCCATGATCTCGAGATTGTCGGGATCCAATTCGAGTACGCGGTTGGCGTCGGCGAGTGCCTCTTCGTTATGCATTCGTGAATGTACGTAGGAGCTCGCGCGAATGGTGAGCACGGGAATGCTGTCTGGATCGGCTTCCAACATCTCGGTCGCGACACTGATCGCAGATACGTAATTCGCTGCACGAGCAGAATCGAGCGCGAGCTGCATGCCCGCGGACATCATCCAGTCTGGGTCGCGCATCGCCTCGCGCAGCGACCATTCGCCGAGACCGGCACGACCGGTCGCTGACAGCGTGCGCCCATAGATGAACAAGACCTCGGCATCACCCGGGCGTTCATCGATCAGCTCACGAAGCGGCTCGATGGTCTGCTCCATTCGACCTTCCGCCTGCGCTTGCTTGATGGCATCGAGTGGATCCGATGGACCGCAGCCGGCAATGGGAAGCTGAAGCGCGAAAACGATAGTCATTGCGAGAAGCAATGCGAAGGGTCGTAGGTGCCGATTCATCGGCGCATTATAGTCGGCCGCCTGCCTCCCGAAAGGTGGTCTGGGCCAGAATGGACGCTACCGTGCAAGTATGTCAAACAGCACTCTCGACAAACGTTGGCCCTGGCTAGTCGCTGCTCTTGCAATCATTGGCTTATACGTCGTGACGATGGATCCCGACGCAGGCGACGGCAATTCGGTTGCCAATCCGCGGCAGCTTGGATCCATCGATGACATCAGCGCGTTGGCTGAACGCGAAGATTTGAATGTTCTTTTTATTCTGATCGACACTTTGAGGTCCGATCACCTCGGATCTTACGGCTATGAGCGAGACACAAGCCCATTCCTGGACGAACTCGCTGAGAACGGAATCCTCTTCAAGCGGCACCTTTCGCAGTCGTCGTGGACCAAGGCCTCGATGGCCTCGATGTGGACAGGCATCAATCCTTGGCGCACAGGAGTCACGAGCTTCGATCACATCGTTCCTGAGTCGGCCGAGATGCCGGCCGAAACCCTCAAAGATGCCGGCTACCGCACCGTAGGAATCTGGCGCAACGGCTGGGTCGCGCCGACCTTCGGCTTCGAACAGGGGTTCGACGTTTACAACCGACCTCGTCCTCTTGGTTTGCGCCGCGAGGTTCTTGCGAAGAAACCCACCCTCAAGGGTGGCGGCAACGACGAAGACATCGCCGCGTCCATGATCGAATTCCTGCGCGTGCAAAACGATGAAAAGTGGTTCCTCTACCTCCATATGATGGACGTCCACGAATACACGTATGACGACATCTCGGCTCTCTTCGGTAGCGAATACATGGACATCTACGACAATTCCATACGCTGGGTTGATGGCACCATCCGGATCATGTTCGAGCACCTGATCGATCAGGGCTTTGGTGACAACACGATCGTGGTGGTAACCTCAGACCACGGCGAAGCGTTCAACGAACGAGGCTTCGAGGGCCACGGCCGACGGGTATATAAAGAAACAACAGAAGTTCCCCTTATTGTTTCGCTGCCGTTCAAACTTGAGCAGAGGCTCGTCGTCGAGACCCGCTCGCGCGGTATCGACGTGTGGCCGACGGTCTTTGAGTTGCTCGGGTTATCCGGCCCCGAAGAAATTGACGGGCGCTCTTTGATACCCGACGTAATGGCCGTGGGACGAGGAGAAGCGCCACCGGAAGCCGACCGCATCGGCTACAGCCATCTGAACCAAAATTGGGGGCGGCGCGAAGCGGAGCCCCAGCAAACCGTCGCAGTTTCGGACGGGCCACTGCGATATGTGCGTAGCTTCATCGGATCCCAGAAAATTGAAGACCTGTTCGACGCATCCACCGACGACGCAGAGCTTCAAACGTTGACGGCAACCGAAACTGAAACACTCGATCGACTTCGAGCCCTGATCGATGGCAGGCTTGAACAGAACTTGGCGTTCGGCGAGCACGAGACCCGCGAAATTGGCGAATTGGAACTCAATCAACTTCGCGCGATCGGGTACGACGTCGGCGGCAAATAAAACGGGTCACGTTTGCCTGAAGCCAGCCTGCAACTTCTAGCCAATCTACTAGCCGGTCAGTCTGGACGGACGCGAAGCAGACCCTGACCTGCCAGCCCGTGCACCATGCCGGCGCATGACTCTTAACCAACCCGCGACACTGGGCAGCCGGTCAGCCTAAAAGGTAGTCATCACCGACATGCCGTACGTGCGGGGCACACTCACTGCGTAGATCGTCGTTCCGTTGAAAGAACTCGCGTCGAACGCAAACGTTTTGTAAGCCTTGTTCTCTACGTTGCGCACCCAACCAGCGATCTCGACTCCTCCGTTTGGAGTCATGTACCCGAGACGCAGATTGTGAATCCAGTATGCCCGTTGTCCGATGGTGTGCTTGGGCAAGAACTGGATGCCTTCGAAGTTAGGGACCCCGCGAGAGTTGGTGGCGTCGTAAGTCGTGTCCGCTGTCCAGGCGCCATCCCATCGCGCAGTCAAATTACCCAGCCGGCCCAAGGGCACGGTCTGCGAAGCGGTCAAACTGATCTTGAAATTCGGAGAGTTGAGCAGCGGGTTCCCGGTCGCCTGGATTTCATTGTTGAGAACGATCAAGTCATTGCCGACTGCTCGGCGTTCAGTCTGAATTCGCGTGTAATCGAGGAACTGACTCTGGAGCCACGCGAAGCGAACTTGAACCATCGTGGCAGGGTTGGGTCGAATCGTGACGTCGATCTCGCTGCCATACACTTCTGCATCACTGGCATTGAGGACAACGAATTCGGGCAAACCGTCGAAGCGCTGCTGCGAGGTGAAGAGCTGGTAGTCCTCGTAGTTGTAATGAAACAAAGAGATGTCGAGGCTCAGCAACCCGCTAAACCATCCACCGTGCATGCCGATTTCAAACGAATCAATGTTCTCCGGGTCTGCCGGGAACACGCCGTCGTCCCCACCGGTGGCGTTGTAGTGACCGCCCTTCCAACCGCGTGTGTACTTCCAATACGCGTAGGTGTTCTCTTTAAAGTTGTACGTCATCCGGATCTGGCCGGTCGGCGCCTGCCAGGTTTCACGAGCGAAGAGCGGGAAGTCGGCCGTGTTCGCGCGCTCGAGGTTGTAGTTGATCGACTTGCGTTCCCAGTTGTATCTGAGCCCTGCGTCGATCGCGAACTTCTCCCAGAAGTTGAACGTAAATTCGGCGTACATGCCACCGCTCCAAAGCTTCTGCTTGTAGTCGCGCCCCGACACGCCGATAATGTCTGCGACGCCGGCGAAATGAGGAATCACGTTGACGTTTAATTCTTCATACAGGAAGAGGCCACCGACCTGCCAATCCACCGGAACCGCTTCGCTGACACTGCCCTCGAGTTCGATGGTTTGGGCGAACTGCCAGCCGTTATCCGTGGTATCGAACTCAAAGTTTTGGTTGGGCGACTGGTCTAGATCGTTCCCAATGAAGCGATCGTAACTGTCGTAGCCTGTCACTGTGGAGATGTTGATAGCGTCGGCAACGACGATGTCGCCCTTCAACGAGACACCCCATGTCTCAAGCTCGGTACGACCGGGGTTGTTGTAGTCGCCCTCCCAGGGTTTGTCGTCGAGGTTGCGTGCAAGATCTCGCGCCAGGACCGACCGGCTCGCGAAATTTGTGTAATCACTCTTCGCGCGAGAGCAGCTGTTGTTGTCCAACCCGGTTGAGTTGCTCAAGCAGGGGTCTAGTTTCCAGCGCGCCTGTTCAACTTCAAGCGGGATGTACGAGGTGCCGTCTGCCCCGCCTAGAGAGCCTCGGCCAGCTGCACCAAACGTACCGATGGGGTTTCGACTGTCTGCTTTGGTACCGAGAGATTGCCCTTGGCCGGTCTGCTCGTCGCGTTTGCCGCCGGCTAGCGTAAGCAGCCATTCTTGATCGAGTGTCGGCTGGAATAACAAGGTGCCGCGCGCGGCCCAATTGTGTCGGTCGTTGATCTTGGTGGGCAGGCCTTCTGGGACAAGGGACTTACCGTCGGCGATAACATTGCCGAGATTCGAACCCTCGAAGGGCACGACCAACGAGGGTCCTTGCCTTGGCTGGATCCAGTACGCGGTCGCACGCCACGGGTTGCGACGGAGTCGGCGTTGCCGCACCCGTTCTTTGCATAGCCATCACGATCGCTAAAGCGAAAGGCAATGCGAGCCGCCAAAAAGTCTTCGTAAATAGGACCGCCGACGGCGCCTTCGAGATCTGCCGCATTGAAGTTGCCGTAGGACTGGCGGAGGTACGCGTTATAAGTGCCCGTTGGTTTTTTGCTGTAAATCTTGATCGCACCGGCCGAAGCACTTCGATAGTTGCCGGACCCCTGCGGCCCACGAAGGATGTTGACGTTTTCAACATCGAACAATGTGCCGAGCTGCAGCGCGGGAGAGTTCTTGGGAACGTCGTTGAAATAAATGGCAACGGCGCCGGATGAATTTGCGTTGAAGTCATTGAGACCCACGCCACGAATAAAGAAGGTCGGTGTTGTCGCACCCGCGGTAACGATTTCTAGGTTTGGAGTAAAACTCGCAAGGTCGGCGATGCTCTGCGCGCCGAGCGCATCAAGATCGGATGCATCGAACGCCGCGACCGAGTCGCCAGACTCGAAGTCGCCAGCCCCCTCCGACTCCCCACCGCGAACTTTGATGACTTCGATTTTCTTGTCATCGATGTAGATGTCGTCGGACAGTTGTCCTTCCGCGTCGGTCGGGGTCGAGTCTGAGGCGTCCTGTGCGGCTGAGGCGCCAGGTACTGCGCTGATCAATGAGATGGCAAGAAGCGTCAGCAGCAGCTGCGAAATCTGCATGATATTTGTTGGTTCCTGCCTGAGGCGGGTGGGAGAAGAAGTGATTGGCCGTCTATGGACGTGCCATTCCGTGGCGATCTTGTAATACTAGGCGGCCATGTGCACGAGGGTCAATAGAATAGTCGTTGGAGTCGCCTTGCTTATCGCGATGAGTACGCTCATCTCGAGTTCAGTCTTGGCCGACAATCATACGTACGCCGACACAAATTCCAAGCAGGAATCGCGGCAAGACGTAAACCGCTGGGTGCCTGCATTCGCGTTCGTAGGTGCGTTTCACGGCCAAGGCCAAAAGTCGTCGCTGTCGAATTCATGCGACTTTGGCGGAGGAGCTCCCGCAGGCGACGCCGCATTGATCGCTTGTTCGCAAGCGGGCCAGTTCGGACGAGCAGCCCCTGGGCCCGGACTAATGCCTCCACCTACCCCCAGGCCTATACCAGGTGCGTCAGCGGAGATGCGCAAGAGCAGTGACGGCAAAGAGTTCGGGCTTTGGCCGGGCGTTGGTGTCGATGTTCAGTTGATGACACCCCGGATCCAAAAGATCGACATTCTTCCATTTGACATTGGCATCCGCGGGTTCGTGAGCGGCGAAGTGATGGCGGTGTTTCCGCCCAGTCGCGCCACAGCGAACGAAGGCAGTCTTGACGGACTCTTTTTTCCTGAAGAGTTGAAAGAAAAGAACCAATACCCCAGTGCCGCAATCGGCGGTGGCGGCTCTGAAGTGAGAAGCGAGCAGGACACATTTGAGTTCGCCGCGGCGATCGGGATCTCGATTCCGATTAATGTCTTGAACCGGACTGTGCGGATCAAGCCCTCGTTCGGATGGTTGCACTACCGGCTCAAAGTTTCGGGCAGACTACTCCATGCCATCAAGGACGACGTCAACGGCGAACTTGCGGCAGCACCGGGCACCTTGGGGACGTTCGGCTACAACACGCGCATTATCGACCTTCAGAAGAACCTGACCAAGAATATTCATGCGATTGGCACAGGCGTCGAAGTCGAACTCGAATCGGGCAAATTCGGCCCGATCGGCGCTGCGGTGTTCGCGAGCATTCACGGCTACAAGGTCGTTGGCGACCGTAAGTTCAAGTTCCAAAGCAGCCAGTTTTTCGCAGACGGCAGAACCGACTTTGACGGCACTGCGAGCAGCGTCGGCGACGGTCTCCGCGCGGATACGTATCGCGCCACCTGGGAACATGAGATCGACCCGTGGATCTATCGCATGAAGATGGGCCTGCGCTTTCACTATGTTGGTGACTAGTGCAATTGGTGAATAGTTCGATTGTTAATCCATGCGGTTGATGACGAGAACCGTAGGCGACTAGATCGACACGACGGGCGAGTGGCTGGAAAATTTGAGCCTTCCCAGGTTTATCGCGTTGATGTTCCACGGGACTGCGATCGTGATCGTGGTACTCGTCCTTCTGTCTGCAGGGCAACCTCTCTTCACCGAAGACACGTGGTGGCACCTTTCGATGGGGCGTGCCTACGCCTCGCTCGGGCCATGGCTTGAGCATGACCCAAATTTGTTTACCGCGGCGGGTCCTCCCTCACCCGCTGCGTGGCTTTCGAGCCTTTCGCTCTATGGGGTGAGTGAACTCGCAGGCTTTCAGGCTTTGCGGGTCACGCACGTGTCGCTCGTCGCGCTGATCATTGTCTTTGCCTGGCGCGCGCTGCGCCGGGTGAGCGATTCGCCGGCATACGCCAGCGCCGCCACCGGCATTTTTGTGTCTCTCGCCGCATATCGATTGTTTCAGCTTCGTCCGGACCTCGTAACCATTTTGGCTGCGATCCTCGTGGTCTGGTTCGCGATCGTCAAAGACGCCCCAATCACAACGGTGCCTCCTGACCCCTCTGAATTGAAGCGAAGCCATCGAAATCGTGTCGTCGCTGTCTTCATCCTGATGGTCGTCTGGGCGAATGCCCACGCGGGCTTTTTGCTTGGCCCCATACTCCTGACCGCAGCCTTGGTCGCAGTCATCGCCGCGCGCCTGCTTCACACTCCACACCTCCTGAGCCCAAACGCTCGACTGCGCATGCTCTGGTGGTGTGTGGGGCTCGGCTTCGCAGCAACCCTGATCAATCCCGAAGGTCTCACGCCACACTTTCTCTACTTCACCGCTGGTGACGAGACCCCTGACCTCGCGGTGGTCGTCGACGAATGGCAGCGCATCGATCTGCTGTCGCTTCCATCGACGAACCTTCCCCCAAGTCTGCATGCCTGGGGACTCGTTTGGGTTTTACTCCTTACGGCGCCGCTTGCGCTGGCGCTGTCCTGGTGGCAAGCCGGTCGCGGGATCGAAACCGACCGTTCCGAGCGTCAAACCTCAACGGTCGACCCGGCATTAGTCGGCATGGCGGCCCTTTCAATTGTCGCGATGCTCGCCGCAGTCCGGTTTCTGTGGATGGGCGTCTTTGTCTTGATGATGATTGGCGCGTGCGGGCGCGACCTAGGTTTGTTTGAGGGCGCGCGCAACCGCAGTCGTCCAGCGGGACAGCCGACGTCGGGCATCTACACCGGAACCGCAATCATCGCTGGCCTCCTTGTCGCCGCCTTACTCGCATACGGCTTCGGGACTTACGGCGCCTGGCCGATGATCTCCAAGGGGGTCGATCGGGCGAGTTACGCGCGTCCGTATACGAGCGCGAAGAACAACGCCCACGCGGTCTGGTTTCTCGAAGACACAGGCCTCGAAGGCAACCTGTACAACGACTATGCGAGCGGGAACTTCCTCGGCTACTGGCTTTCGCCTCACCTTCACACTTTTGTGAACGGCTCACTCAACGTCCCCAAGCACGTGCTGGACGCGGGCTTCGTGATCGGCCGCAGAGGCTGGGAGTCAGCCGAGGGCATCGAAGCTGTGCTTGACCGATACGGCGTCGACGTCTTTTTTGCGACCGGCACGCCGCGGGCGCCACTCCCAGGCCGCCCCGTAGTCAGCACAACCACGCATCTCGAACAAACACCCGGATGGATGCTCGTATTTCGAAGCCTCTCAAGCGCGATCTACTTGCGAACGAACGAGCGAAACCGCGCCAATTTGGAACGGGTGCGCGTCTATTATGAACAAAACTCGGTTCCATTTGACGTAGCCGGCAAGGGTCTGGACGTCGAACGCGTGATCCAACAGGCGCCACAATGGGCAATCGCACATGGCCTCATTCCGCATGACTTCAAAAACCTAGAGAGGTCTGCACGAGGCCCCGAAACCCCCGGCCGCGCCCAAGCCCGTGAGCGGCTCTCGGGAATCCTTGCTTTGATTGGGCTTTACGAGCACGCAGCCGCGTTCGATCGCGAAACGGTACGTCGCAGCCCTACGCGAATCGCGCCGCTGCGAAGGCTCGTCTGGTCGCTCCTTCATCAGCAGAAGCTCGGCGAAGCCGCACACCGAGCGACACGACTACAAAGCATCGCCTTACCCCGGGATCAAATCGCATCGCTGTTAGTTTCTTCGGCACGACACGCGCCGAACTTCGATGAGGCCCAACGTCGAGCGCTGATTGCGGCACTCCCCATGATGACGCGCGAAGAGGCTCGGCAATTCGGCTCGGGATTTGCTCCACCCGAAGTTCGCTAGCGCAGGCAGTGCAGGCAGAGAACCGATCGGTAATAATCCCCGGCCCGGTCTGCAAGATCGCCGTCCGGCGGAGATAATCTGCATCAGCCAGACCACGGACGACTGCAGGACCGAGCAGCAAACTACTGGATTGGAAACACGTTCATTTCGCATTCGATGCTGCGACGCTTCATTCCATGCAAATCTAAATTTTACGACGCGTGGCGGGACGTTCCCGAAGAGCGTCCCGAGAAGTACGCCGCCGAGCGACGGAACCAAACGGCTTGAGGAGAGAGTTCATGAAAGCGTCAGCACGAATAGCTGCTGCGATGATCGGCCTAGGAGGCGTCTGCCTTCTCGTAGGGTCGATGGCAGTCGCCCAAGATGGCGAGTTGGGAGAAGTGGTGAAGGTCCGCGTGGCCGGCAACGTAGATGCCGCGGGCGTGCAAAAGCGAATCGACGAGATTAGTGACGAGACCGACAGCCTCCTCAGCAAGTACCGCACAACGCTCAAGCAGATCGATTCGATTAACCAGTACAACGCTCAGATCTTGAAGCTGATCGGATCACAGGAAGCGGAACTCGCTTCCCTTAGCGAACAAGTCGGAAACGTTCAGAGTGTTGGCCGAAGCGTCACGCCGCTGATGATCCGCATGGTGGACGCGATCGAGGGCTTCGTTGCCCTGGACGTTCCGTTCCTCATCGACGAGCGCTCCGAACGCGTCGCAACGCTCCGCACGACGATGGAACGCGCCGACGTCACGACCCCCGAAAAATTTCGTTCGGTCATGGAGGCCTACCAGATCGAAAACGAATACGGCCGCACGATCGAGGCGTACCGCGCTTCGCTTCAAATCGGCGCGAAGGAGACCACGGTCGACTTTCTGCGCTTCGGTCGCATTGCCCTCGTCTATCAAAGCCTCGACGAATCACTTCAAGGACGTTGGGACCAGAAGTCCCGCTCCTGGGTGGCCCTCGATGGAAGTTTCCGTTCAGCACTGCGGCATGGCTTGCGCATCGCTCGGAAGCAATCTGCACCTGACCTGATCAACCTGCCGATGCCCGCACCGGCTGATGCTCGAGGGTAACGACTGATGAATTTTGCAAAAACGTGCCGAACCCTTTGTCAAGCATCCGCACTGACCAGCGCCGCCGCGTTGGTATTTGCGGGCGCGGCGGCGGCCCAGACCAACGCTGTCGCCGCAGCTCAGCCCAAGGACCTATTCGAACTTCTCGAGCTGGTCGAGAATGGCCTCGAAGTCGAGAACGTCGAGAACACCCGTCGCGAACGAGAGTTCGAAGCCGCCAAGGAAAACCAGGCCCAGCTTCTGGCTGACGCCCTAACGACTCTGGCCGAAAAAGAAGCCCTGAGCCTTGAGTACGAAACCAACTACAACGAAAACGAGCGCAAACTGGGTCTGGCGGAAGCCAACCTTGCAGAACAACTCGGCCAGATGGGTGAGCTGTTCGGCGTCGTGCGTCAGGTCTCCAATGACATGAGTGGCATCGTGTGGGACTCGTTGATCAGTTCGCAGATCGGCGGCCGCAAGGCCCTCCTCGATCGCTTGGGTCGCAGCAAGGAATTGCCGTCGACCAGCGACCTTGAGAAGTTGTGGTACGAACTGCAGCGCGAAATGACCCAACAGGGTCAGGTCGTTCGCTACAGCGCGACCATCCTCACGACGGAAGGTCAGACGGAGGAGCGAGAGGTTGTTCGCGCCGGCCCGTTCAACGCCGTGTCGAACGGCAAGTTTCTGCTTTGGGAGCCCCAGCAGAACCAGCTCCGCGAGCTGACGCGCCAGCCCCCTTCGAAGTACCTCGACACGGTTGACGGTTTCGAAAATCTCAAAACTGGCGTTGCGGTACTCGCACTCGACCCCTCGCGTGGATCACTCCTCAACGCATTGACCGACACCCCGAGCCCGCAAGAACGAGTGAAGCAAGGTGGTCCCGTGGGTACGGTCATTATCGTACTCGGCATCTCCGCGTTCTTGCTCGGCATTGTGCGCTGGGTCGCGATCATGTCGACCAGCCGCAAGGTCAGCAAGCAAAAGAAGAGCGACTACGTCGACAAGACGAACCCGCTTGGCCGCGTGCTCGCAGTGTACGAAGACAATCGCGACGTGGACGCCGAAACCCTTGAGCTCAGGCTCGACGAAGCTGTGCTCCGAGAGTCGTCCGCCATTACCCGCTACTTGTGGCTGGTGAAGACGGTGTCTGCCATCGCCCCGCTGCTCGGCCTTCTTGGAACGGTGACCGGTATGATCCAGACCTTCCAGGCCATTACGCTCTTCGGTGCAGGTGACCCGAAGATGATGGCCGGTGGTATTTCCGAAGCCCTCGTCACCACGATGCTCGGTCTCATCGCAGCGATTCCACTTGTTCTTCTCTACGACACGCTCGCGAATAGCACCCGCTATATCATCGACGTGCTCGACGAACAGAGTGCCGGCCTGATCGCCACTCGCTCGGAACGTGACAGTGCCGGAGATTGAGTTCGTCGCAAAGGTTCGTGACTTCATCGAGCAAGGGGGTGACGTGTTGTTCGTCATTGCCTTCGCGACGGCGGTCATGTGGACGTTGATCTACGAACGCTTCTGGTACTTCCGCACGATGCATCGTGCGGAAACAGCCCGTGTGCGCACGATGTGGGAAGCTCGCTCCGAACATAGGTCGTGGGAAGCGGGTCACATTCGTCGCATGTTGATTTCCGACGTCCGCCTGAAGTTGATGGCGGGCCTTGGACCCATTCAAACGTTGATCAAAATCGCACCCATGCTCGGTTTGTTGGGCACGGTGACGGGCATGATCGAAGTCTTCGACGTCATGGCCGGCGGCAGCGGCAACGCGCGTGGCATGGCGGCCGGTGTGTCGAAGGCGACTTTGCCCACGATGGCCGGCATGGTGGCCGCGATCTCGGGCATGATCTTCAGCGTGCAGATTCAACGATACGCCAGAGACGAATCACAGCGCGTTGAAGACAGTCTCGAAATAGATCACGGCTAAGACGAAACGAAGTCATCGCGAAGAGAAAGCCAAGAAAAAGTAGGGGTGCGGCATGTCAATAAAAGACGCCGCGAGTGGAGAGTCCAGGCATGAACACTGCAAATCAGTCCGGGGGCAGCAGCGCCGGTCGCATTTTGACCGCGATCGTTGGCGGCATGCTCACCGCATTCGCCCTGTTCTGGATTATGCAGGCACTGGTGAGCGTGACGGGCAAGCTGAAAGAGACGGGCGGCAAGTTGTCCATCGACTTTGTCCGGTTGAAGCGCGACAACACCCCGGAAGTCAAGAAGCGCGAAAAGCCCCAACGGCAAAAGCCCGAACAGCAGCCTCCGCCGCCGGAAATGAACCTGGCGAAGAACATGAACCCCGGCGATGCCGTAGGCGCAATCGTGCCGGACCTCGACACGGGCCTCGAACTCGAGAGCGCGACCAACATTGGCGCGGCGGGCGGCCGTGACCAAGACGCGGTTCCGCTCGTACGCGCCGACCCCAACTACCCACCGCGTGCAAAGCAACAGGGCATCGAGGGGTACGTGATTCTTCGGTTCACCATCACGCCCGTTGGCACCGTAACGGACATTGAAGTGATTCGGGCCAAGCCCCCATCGATCTTTGACCGCGAGGCCGTCCGCGCCGCTCGAAAGTACCGCTACAACCCGATGATCGAAAACGGCGAACCGGTCTCGCGCCCCGGCGTACTCCTCAGGCTCGACTTCGAACTCCCGAAGGAGGGAAGGCGATGATTCGAACGAATTGCTCGCGATGTCTTTCACTCTCGCTCGTGGCCCTCGGCACAACCTTCTTCATTATTGGCGCGACATTGCCCATCGCGGCGATCGCGCAAGATGAAGCCGCCGCAGATGCCGGAGCAGACAGTCCCGAATCAAATCAGGCCGAGTCAAAGCAGGAAGAAGCGCTACCCGATGCCCCGCCGGCTCCGGATGTCGAGGTCAGCCCCGATGCAAAGGCCGGACCGCCGACGGGTTCCGAAAAGGCCGACTTCGCGACGCTGAAGTTTGTTCGCATGGGCCGCCAGCTCGACCCCAAGAACAGGGTCAACTCTCGTATCGCGCGCTACATGGCAGCCGCCATTGAAAAGCAGGACGAAGAGGGTCCTGAAGAATCGATCCGGCTTCTAAAAAAGCTGAACCCGAAGCGACTCAACCGCATGGAACGCGCATCGGTCGCGCGTGTCGAAGCCCTTTTGTTCTACACCACAGGCGACATGGACAAGACCATCGACGCCTTCCGCAGATCTCTCAGGGAAGAGACCCTTCCCCTAGATGCAGAAGCCATGATGCGGTTCCAAATCGCGCAGCTGCAGGCGGGCAAGTACCAGTGGCAAGCCGCGATTGACGCCATCTACGAATGGTTCCGGTACACAGAAGACGAAGAAAACGCCCTCGCCTACTACCTGCTCGGCATCGCGAATTTTCAGCTTGGCAATCTCGATCTGGCGATCGTCAACACTGAAGAGGCTCTGAAAATTGCGGGACAACCGAACCAAGGTTGGCTCCAGCTCCTTGCCGCGGTGTACGTACAGAAGCTGAACTACGCAAAGGCCGCTCGGGCCCTTGAGAAGCTCGTCATCAACTTCCCCAAGAAGCAGTACTGGGTGCAGTTGGGTCTGGTGTACGGCGCCATGGACAATTACCAGGAACAACTTGCAGTCCAGCAGGTCGCATACCAACAGGGCTTCCTGACCGAGGAAGCGGATTTACGCCGCCTAGCACGGTCGTACCTCTACGCGGACCTGCCCTACCCCGCAGCCAGGGTTCTCGAAAGTGGCCTCGCCGACGGGAGCATTGAGTCGGCGGCCAAGAGTCTTGAGCTTCTCGCGAACAGCTGGATTGCGGCGCGGGAATACGAAAAATCGCTCCCACCGTTGGTCGAAGCCGCGACGGTCTCTCCAGACGGCAATCTTTTCGTCCGCTTGGGCCAGGTTTTCCTTCAGCGCGAAAACTGGGCAGGCGCCGCCGAGCGCCTCGAAGACGCGCGCGCAAAGGGTGGCCTTACGAACCCCGGCAATGTCAGCTTGCTCCTCGGCATCGCCTATTACAACAACAACCAACTTTTTCTTGCCAAGGCATCATTCATTGACGCAGCCGAACACGAAAAGACCAAGGAAGACGCTGAGCGATGGATCGATCACATCGAGACCGAAACGAAAGGCACGAGCTGAGCTAGGTAGCTCGACCCAGCAAAGCTCGGTCTATTAAAGCCCAAAGGAACAGTCATGAGAAAGCGCCGCAGGGATTCAGCTCAGGACGAGAGCGAAGTCAACTTGACACCGATGCTCGACGTCGTGTTCATCATGTTGATCTTCTTCATCGTGACCGCGTCGTTCGTCAAGGAATCGGGCTTCGAGATCAGCCGCCCGTCCGCGGCGACCGCCACGAAAAAAGAAAAAGGCAACATCCTGATCGCCATCACCGCAAAGAACACGATTTGGATTGATCGCCGACAGGTAGATCCGCGCGCACTTCGCGCGAACATCGAACGGTTGTATGCGGAAAACCCGTCGGGCTCCGTTGTGATTCAGGCCGACAAAGAATCCAAAAACGCATTGCTCGTCGAAGTGATGGATGCAGCCAAGCTCGCTGGCGTCAAAAGCGTTTCAATTGCCGCGGATATCATCGACTAGACGTAAGACCGAGTCGCCGGACTACGCCGGCGACTTTCGTAAGACCGAGTCGCCGGACTACGCCGGCGACTCCACCGCCCCTTGTTTCGTTGGGGCCGCGCTGGGTGCTCCGCAGGACACGTCGCCATCCCATTCGGGTATGCAGCTGACATCCCTCCCCGCCTTGCGCGCGTATTGCCGATGCACGCGCCGTTTTTCACGCGATCTTTGGCTGAGGCTCGCCCACAGCGTCACCTCCGGCCGCGGATTGTGTAATCATCAAGACCCGGCCGATTCCTACGGGCTCTTTATTTGCCAGTACGTGCGAACTACAGCCAATTCCCGATGTGCCCGAGAAGGATTGAAGCTCTCATGCCGTCAGACAACTCGATCCATGTCAGTTTCGAGCTTGCTCCTCGTGACACCCAGTACTTTCGCGAACGACCGAAGCGCAGCCGCGCGAGTCGCGCAGAGGAAGACGAAGAACTCGTCATCTCGAGTGCCGCAGGACTCGTGAAAGACGCCTTGGCGGCGGAATCTCCAAAATTCGTCAAATCGCGACTCGGCAACCTCGGTCGACTGATTTCGATGGTCACCGACCCCCATTGGCGCCTCGAAGGACGGGATCGTGCCCGTGTCCTCGATGCACTCGCGTATTTTGCAGACCTGGAAGACCTCATCCCCGACCGCATCCCGAGCATCGGCTACATCGACGATGCGATTATGATTGAACTCGTGACACGCGAGCTCAAGCACGAAATCAAGTCGTACGAAGGCTTCTGCGCTTTCCGCAAACAGGGTGGTAAGCAGCGCGACGACCCCAAGATTGCAAACCGACGAGAAGCCCTTCAACGACGCATGCGACGTCGACCTCGAAGTGACGTTCAATGCCTGCGCTCGAGTTCCAGGAAGTCGTCACTCCGACTCTGGTCGTACTGAACCCCGCGACTCTGACGCTTGTCTCACCCATCGAGCCGTAAAGCCACAAATGCAAAATTCGGTGGAACGCATCGACATGATCTGGAGCCCCACGACAACATGAAAGATCGCTCGTTCGTCATTGTTGCTGTGTGCTTCTTTTTGTCTGGCTTCGCGGCGCTGATTTACGAGACGGCGTGGACTCGCGAGTTTTCATTCGTCTTCGGAACGTCAGAGCTCGCGGTCGCGACGGTACTCGCGGCCTATATGGCGGGCCTCGCTGGCGGCGCCGCAGTGGGCGGCCGCATCGCCGAACGCACTGAACGAGCGCTGTCCCTTTACGGCTTCCTCGAACTCGGCGTGGGGGTCGCAGCGCTACTGGTTCCAGTGGCCCTCGCCGGCGCAACACAACTCCTCGTTGTGCTGTTTGGCGGACAAAGCGAATTCGCAGAGACCAACCCACTTGCGATTTCGTCTTTCTATCTGATCACTACGTTCTTGATCGTCATGGTGCCCACGGGCTTCATGGGCGCGACGTTGCCTTTGTTGTCTCGCCATGCCGTGAAGCGCGACTCCGAAGTGGGTTCGAAAATCGGGGCCCTCTACTCCATCAATACAGTTGGAGCCGTTGCGGGGACGCTGACAGCGGCGTTCGTTTTGCTGCCTAGGCTTGGAATTCGAGAAACCGTCTACGTTGCCGTGGCGGTCAACGGTCTTGTGTTCCTTGTGGCGATGGTTCTCGTGCGAGTCGCGCGCCTTGAGTCCAAGGCGGCCGAGCCCGATGCGATCCCCTCTACTCCCCCCATCACGGCGGCACCTCGCCGTATTCATTTCATCCAACCCCTAATGTTGGTTTCGGGCGCGCTCTCTTTTACATACGAAGTTCTCTGGGTGCGGCTGTTGTCCCAGATGGTCGGAGGCAGTGTCTACGGCTTCGCGACGATGCTTGCGAGCTTCTTGCTCGGCATCGCCTTGGGCTCCGGCATTGCAAGCCGCCTCGCGACAACACGAGACCGATCGCTTCGATTCTTCGTCGCTGCGCAAGTCGGCATCGCGGTTCTCACCGCCATCGCGTTTCGTGCAATCGACAAAATCCCCACCCTGGCAAAATACTTCGACGTCAAGATGTCGCTCTCCTTCGACGTCGCCGTTGCGGGCCTGATCCTGCTTCCCTCTGCCGTGTGCATCGGCGCAACGTTCCCGTTAGCCGTTCGCATCGTCGCCAAGGGTTCTGACGACGCCGGTCCGGCAAGCGCGCGGGTCTATAGCTGGAACACGGTAGGCGCGATCATCGGCTCGATCGGCGCCGCATTCGTCCTGCTTCCCGAGTTGGGTTTTCGCAGCACAATCGTCCTCGGCATCTGCACGAACCTCACCCTCGCGGGCCTCGCGTTGTTCTTCGGAAGTGAAAAGCGAAAGGCGATCGCGATACCGGTCGTCGTCGCGATCGTGCTTGTACTCCTGCTTCCGGGCGAGCCGTGGCAGATGCTGCTGAGTTCTCCTCTACACCGCGACACCAAGCAGGGCAAGATCGATTTCTTTAGCGTCGGTCGCGGTGCGACGGTGCTGGTCACTGCGGATTCACCGACGCGTTGGCGACTGTCGACCAATGGCCTGCCCGAATCGATGATTGCATCGGACGCCGAGCCACCGGGGCAGATCCGTATCGCGGTTTTGCTTGGGCAACTAGGCCCAATGCTTCGCCCGCAAGCGAAATCAATGATGGTCGTCGGCCTTGGAGGTGGGGTCACCGTAGAAGACATCCCACGCAACATTGAGCGGATCGACGTGATCGAACTCGAAGAAGAAGTCGTGGCAGCGAACCGCTGGCTCAGCGAGCGACGTGCCGTCGACCCTCTGTCCGATCCCCGGATTCATGTCCACGTCAACGACGCGCGAAGCGCCCTGTTTCTAACGGATCAGAAGTTCGACGTCATCGCCGCTCAGGCGTCTCACCCTTGGACGGGGGGGGCAGCGCACTTGTACACAGGAGAGTTCTTCAAACTCATTTCGGACCATCTCACGGACGAGGGTGTTTTCGTCCAGTGGATCGGGCGTGCCTTTGTTGACGTTCCGCTGGTGAAAACCCTAGTCAGCACACTTCACCAACACTTCAAGTACGTCCATCTATACAAAGAGATCCTCTTCGTTTCATCGAACTCACCGTTGCCCGACCAGCTGGATCTCGAAGCCCTGCTCGCGCAGGATCCCGAGTTTTCGGAGCGCACGGGGATTTATCGCGCCGAAGACCTCGCGTCGTACTTACTCATGGACGCCGAGACGTCGCGCGAATTCGCGAGAGACGGCCAACTCACGAGCGACGACCGCAACCTATTGCAGATGCGCTCTCCGCTACTGCGACGTGCGCCGCAGAAGCAGGCCAAACGTTCCCAGCGCGCGATCAGCGAGGCGTACCACCAATACGACCCCCTGCCGCGTATCATCGCGGACAAAAAAGTTGACCCGGTCGACTTAATCCAACGGGTCCGCGCCTACCCACAGGTCGACCGCGCCCGGAATCTTGCGAAGAATCTCGAAGACCCAATCCAGAAGGAAAGACTGCGACTACTCAAGCCCGGCAACACGGGTGGCAGACTCGGCCTTGAAGCGTTTCTGACGCAGCACCCCAACGACTCACTCATTCGCGCGGCGTTGCTGCGTCACTACCTCAAGAGAATCGGCGTAGGCCCCACCGACACGCTTCCGAGACTCGTCGGCGGATACACCGATAGAGAACAGACTGTCACCGAGGCGACCCTGCTCCACCGCAGAGCCGACTGGTCAGGCCTTCAGGCGATTGATGACCAGCTTGCAGAAATCACTCCGATCCATCCTTTGTACATCGAAGCCGCGATACTCAGGATCGATTGGCGAATTGCGGCGGGTGACTCGGTTCGTGGAAAGGAAGCCGTGAAAATCTCGTCCGACGCGTTTCTTGCCACGAACTTCCAACACCTGTTGATTCTTCGCGCTCGCTCCGCGGTCAATGCAAACGAGATGGATACCGCGATCGCATCCCTTGCTCGGATCAACCAAAAGCGCGGCGGACAATCCACGAACGCTGCCACCCTAGGTCAAGTCCGGGACATCCTGCGCGACCTAGACGTCACGGGCCCACTCGACGAATGGCGCAACCGACTGCTGGCCACGACGTTCCGGGAACGCAAGAAATAGCGAGGTCGTTGAGAGTCGCTGCGCAGGGTCCAGTCGCCGCGCGATGATCGGTGGCGCGCAGACTCCTAGCGGCCCATGAAACTCGGCGTTGCGGTTCGGGCGTTAGAAATCGCCGAGTTCGCGTTCGATTGCATCTTCGTACGGGACCGTGACGAACAGCTCGATCGCGTCGTTTCGGCTATCCTCACCGTCGAGCGCCGCCATCCCTATTGCGGGCAGCAACATGATGCTTCCAACGACGAGGGACGTGATGTAGAGCGGGCGCACGATAACGGCATCGAATCCGATCGCGAACCCTTCGGAGAGCGCGCTGAAATCCATTTTTTTATACGCGGCCTTCTTCTCGGAGGAACCCACTCTGCTTGGGTCTTGTCCGACTGCGTCGGAGGCGTTCGCCTGTGCGGTCGTGCCGCAGACCAGAATGAAGGCCATTGCCCAGGCGCTGAGATGTTTCGTAGTTCGGTTTCGCATCGCGAGAATCTACCAAATTCATGAAACGCCGGGGAGCCCGGAGCGCTTCTGTCGCTAGAACCCGGAACCTTTCCGGGCTCGATCGAGGTTCGCTGCGGCGGCGGGATCGCCCGGCGCCTGTCGAAGGGCGGCCTCGAAGCTCAAGATCGCTGCGGACAAATCTCCCGCGGCCATTTGGATCTCCCCCAGCTCATTATGGACATCGGCGTGCTGGGGCTCGATTCCCAGCCCCTCGGCGAAATGAGCGATGGCGCCGTCCCCATCGCCCGATTCCAACAAGGTCCGCGCAAGGTTGAAATGCGCATGGGCATATTGGGGATTGATCTCCAGCGCGCGGAGATATTGGACCTTCGCTCCGGCCAGGTCGCCCTGCCCCGCCAGCAGCGCCCCGAGGTTGTGAGTCGCCAATGCGTTGCCAGTGTGAAGCGACACGGCGGTTCGATACGACGCCATCGCCTCGTCGGTGCGCCCAACATTGGCGAGTTCGTTCCCGAGATTGTAGTGGGTCACCGACCGCATATAGATCTTGTCTGCCATCGGCCAATTGCAAAATGCTGCGATCGCGACCACTGCAGTGATCACCCATGCCGCGTTCGGTCGCTCCCGTGTTTGAAAATAACTTCGCGCCTCGGCTACAGCACCCCCTGCGAAAATCAACAGAAAAGGAACCAGCGGAAGTCGATAGCGAGCAAAGACGTAGAAGACGACGATCGTGCCCGTATAAATCACGAACATCAGATACAGCGGCAACAGTCGCTCTCTCCGCGCCCAGGTCACGAACAAGCCAAGAACTGCAAGCGGCGCCAACACGCCAAAGTGAAAGACTTTGTCCGCCACGAACAGAATCCAAGACGACTCACCATGGGTGTACTGATCTTCGGTGTCCACTATTTCGATCGACGTAAACACGAGTGCGAATTTTCGCAGCATCAATGCCACCCAGTCCATCGGCTGCTCGCGGATGTAGCGCAGCGCGCGTTCCGTGTAGAAGCCCGATACTTCAGCGGGTGTGAGTTGTTTGCCCAGCGCGCGCTCCGCGAGGGCGATCGCATCGAGGCCCTCGATGCGTGGATCGCCTCGCCCCTGAAGCAACGGTGCGTAGGTTCCGTCAGCTGCAGGGTTGTTCCCGATGTAAAGGTTGTGGCCGAACTGCGAGGTTGTGAGATGAAACTCACCCCCCACAACCCAGTTGCGCGTCGAGACCGGCACGAGCACGAGACTGATTCCAAGCAAGAACATCGCAACATAAGTCCCGCGTTCCCGCGTAGGAATCTCACCGCGGAGTGCGACCCACGGAATCAACACCAGCGGAAAGACCAGCGCGTTCTCGCGAGTCAACATCATCGTGCCCAGCGCAAGCCCGAGCCCAACCCAAGCGCGGCCACTGGGTTTCGTTGCGGCAACGCTTACCAACCAGAGTCCGAGACAAACGAAAAAGATATCGAGGACCGACTTTTGAAGCATCGCGTCGGCGTAGAACGCCGGCGGGTAGAGAGCGAGCATCAAGCCCGTGACCAAACCTGCGCGAGGAGAAATGAAACGAGCCCCGGCGAGGGTGAGCAGGCCGCAGGATCCGGCTCCTAGAAAGAGCTGGAATATTCGAATCGCAAAGAGATCGTCCCCAAAAACGAATAGCAGCGTGCCCAAGAAATACGGATACAGCGGGGCCTGATAGAACGTCTCGTCGCCGAGCCAGTTTCCGGCTGCAATCTCACGCCCCCAAGCGACGTAGTTTTTCGCGTCCCCCAGGACGAACTCGAGTAGCGGCGTGTCCGCAAGCTCCGCGAGCAACCCAGCCCGCACGCCCAATGCAATGGCGACCACGAGCCAGACTCGGCTGGGCGTGATTGCGCGGTTGGCGGTTTCACTCACGGGAGTCCGATGGGGAATAGAGGGTCATATAGGGTCTTCATTGGCTCCGTCAACGCGTATGAGACGTGCCTCCGGGTTGCGCAGCTCTTGCACCTTGCAGGAGCACTGCGTCGCGCCAAACCGCAGATGAGCGAACACTAGCCTCGGCGCGAGACGAAAAAAACATCACAAACGCATGGGCTCACGTTTATTGCCGACTGCTCAAGCGCATCACTTCCAAAATCCTTTGCGACAACAGCCGTGGTAACGTCAATGGCTGCTGCCAAGGAGTGAGCCACCTCATGACTGCGATTCAACGCGGTTACATTCATGACGCCCGGTCGGATCTGCTTTGGTTCATCGCGTTGCCCGTGATCGCCATCGCGATCGCCTTCATCTTTCATACTCAGCTTCCCTACATGGCCCAAGCCTCGATCACGGTCTGGATCACGGTGCCGCATCACTATGCGGGTTGGGTCCGGGGTTATGGCATGGGCGAAGACTGGAGCCGATGGCGGGGGCGACTTGTTGTCGGTCCTTTGCTCCTGATTCCCACCGTGATCTTCGGCACCGCGTTTCTACCGATCACCCTTGCGATCGTGATGATGCTCTGGGACCACCAACACAGCCTCATGCAACAGTATGGGTTTTCGCGCATCTACGACTTCAAGGCGGGCACCGGCGCCCCCAACACCCCAAGACTCGACCTGTGGCTCAGTATCGCGCTCTACCTCAACATGCTGCTGACTGCGCCGCTGTGGGCCGAGCTGTGGATTGCTGAGCTCTACCGGTGGGAGCTTTCTCTCAACGCGGAGTCGATCCATCAACTCCAGACCCTGAGTTGGTCTCTCACGCTCGCCTACTTGCTTTACTACGCGGTGCAAATTCGAAGCGGCCTCTCACAGGGCCATGCCCTCAACCCGATGAAGTACTGGTTCCTACTTTCGAGCTACGCGCTTTGGTACTTCGTGAGCTGGCAGGACTCGTTGATCTTGTACCTGGTCGCGCATCGCATTATGCACGGTGTCCAGTACATGCTGATGGTCTACTGGTATGTCGACAACAAAGCTGAACGCAACGGGGCGACACCGCGCCTGCTCGGGCGCCTCAATGTTGCTCGCTTCATGCTGTTCGGTAGCTTGTATGCGATTGCATTTCACTTCGGTACGGGCGGCGACATTTCGGCGATGAGCTTTGGTCTGATAGACGCGCTCCAGGCGGACGGTGGCCTGGGTTACACCGCCGAACAGGCGACAGGGTTCTACGCTGCAACGGCCGTCAGCGCGGCCGCCGCATGTCACTACTACCTCGATTCCTATATTTGGAAAGTGCGTGACCCCAAGACCCAGGAAGGCCTTTAGTGTCCTGGATCAGAAACCACAAGCTGTTGCTCGTCATCTATGCCGCCGGGATGTGGCTTGGGATTTCAGAGTGGAACCTGTCGCTTGAGACAAGCGCAGCGCTCGAACAACCCCGGGCCTATATCGACGGCAACGACAACGTCGCCGACATTAGTGCCGCGATTTATCCCGGCAGAGCAATGACACTGTACTACCAGGCCTACCAGGCCGCGCTGTGTTCCCAGCCGGCGAATGCGCAAGCGCAAGTCTGCAAAGCGCGCGGTCCGGTGAAGCCAGGCGAGGTGCGCAAACTCATCGAGCAATCCCTCGCCACCGGGAACCGATCAATCGAATTCGTGCTGTACAACTATGCGGTCGTTCTAGTTCAAGAAGGCGCACCTGCAGATCAAATTGATGCCGCCGTGCGGGACTGGCGCAGCGCGCACCCAACTTCCACACTCCCCGATCCGCGCAATGCGGCAACGAAGTAGACGCTGATGTCCGAATGCCCTGTATGCGCCGGAACCGACGCGCGTCCTTCGTTTACGAAGGACGAATATCGCCACTTCCTTTGCCAAGGCTGTGACGCGCTCTACCTGCATCCTGTCCCATCGGAAGCAGAACTCGCCGACTACTACGTCGCCCAAGAAGAGGCTACGCGGTCGAGCCAGTGCTGGGACCGTGGCGAGCAAGACTACAAACACTACAAGCCCATTTGGGACGCAGCGCTTCGCAGCATCGAAAGCCACGCGGGCAAGGGGCCGCTGCTCGACGTGGGGTGCGGCGGCGGACAATTTCTGGCTTTTGCCCGTGAGCAGGGTTGGGACGAGATCGAAGGGATCGAGCTTGCGCCCGGCGCGGCAGCGCGCGCAGCCGAGCGCAGTAGCGCGCAGATTCATTCGGTCGATTTTCTCGCCAACGGGTTCAGCCGCGATCGCTACGCGGGGATCACCATGTGGAATGTCATTGAGCACGCACGCGAACCGCGCCGCTTTGTCGGCGAGGTCGAACGGCTGCTGCGTCCCGGCGGGTTGTTCGTGGCGGACTGTCCGAATCGCCGTGGTATTACGATGCGGATCATCGGCAAGAGCGCCTATGTCGTCATGCCCCCGGAACATCTCGTTTACTTCAGCCACCGTTCGCTGCGTCAGTTGCTCGAAGCTGGCGGCCTCGTCATTCAAGAGCTCTCGACCAACACGATCTATATCAACGACTGGGTGCGGTACCTCACGAAGCCAAAGGCAGAAGCGGAAGCGCGGGAAGCCCATCTCACCTGGTACTCACGCGCGACAAGCTCAGGGCTGGGCATGGGAGTCATTGCGGCAGCAAATATTGTGCTGAACGCGATGCGGCTCGGTGACCAGATGTTGGTCGCGGCGCAAAAACGCTCGACCTAAGGCGAAGACGCGGCCATTCTTCGTAGGATCAACGAAAGAACGTTTCCTGATATTCGTGACGCTTCGCATCCACGAGGTCGCGGATACGCTTTTCGAAAATCTTCGTATCGAAGCGTGCGGCGTTTTTGCGAATGTGAACGGGATCGAATTCAATCGCTTCAAACTTGTCGACGGCCTCGCGCACGGCCTCGGTACTTTGGTCGTCGAAGAACACACCCGTCTCGCCTTCGACGACAGTTTCGAGCGACCCCCCCGCCGCGTATGCGATCACCGGGCGACCACACGCTTGAGCCTCCACGGGGGTAAGGCCAAAATCTTCTTCCCCTGGAAACAGTAGAGCACGACAGCGCGCGTAGTGATCGCGAACGACCTCGTCGGACTGATAGCCAAGAAACGTGATATTGGAAGTCGCCGCCTTCTTGAGCTGAGGCAACCGCTCGCCCTGTCCGATCACGACCAACTTGCGACCGGTATTCGCGAAGGCATCGACGACAACATCGATGCGCTTGGCGTAGACGAGTCGCGAGACAACGAGATAGAAGTCTTCGGGGCCCTCGCCGTTGGGCGTAAATTGCGATGTGTCGATCGGGGGATAGATCACGTCGGCGTCGCGGCTGTAGTGCTTGCGAATGCGGCGCGACGCGACTTCCGACCCCGCGATGAAGTAATTCACTCGCGACACGGAGGCGATGTCCCAGATCCGGTAGTAGTGGGTAAAGAACCGGAATGCCCACCGAGTGAAGCGAGCGTCCTTCAGCTCCGCCAAATAGTCGTGATACAAGTCCCAGGCCCAACGCATCGGTGTAAAGCAAAGCGATACGTGACAGGTGCGCGGCCCGGTCACGACGCCCTTTGCGACCATGGTGCTCACACTCAGCACCACGTCGTATTCACGAAAGTCGAACTGCTCCATGCCAAAAGCGAAGAACGGGATGTAGAGCTCAAACTTCTTGTGCGCAAACGGCAAGCGATTTACGAACGACGTCCGGATGTCCATCTTACGAAAGTCGTCGGACATCGTTTCGGGGCAGTAGAGCACGGTATAGATCGGAGCATCGGGAAAAATCTCGTGCAGCGCTTGAATGACGCGCTCACCGCCGCCCATCTGGGTCATGTAGTCATATGCGATGGCGATCTTCATTTCGCTTGACCTTCCTTGGTCGCTACGACAAAGCGTCCGGCGTACGGGGGACGGTTCCTCATGACTGCAGACAAGAGAATCGCGGGCAAGAGCAGTGCGAAACAGATGCTGCCGATCCAGCCGCGGTCTGGTTGAACCAACCCCGAGGACTGTTGAATCTTACGCGGCGTGGTCATCCCCTGGGCGACCCAGTATGCCACGCCCCCGGTAAACGTCGCGATCAATTCCCAGATCGACGCAGCCCATTGGGTCGCGTACGGAACTTCAGCCGTCACTTCGAGCCCCCGTTGCGCGAGCTTTGCCTCCCACTCCCGCATGTCGAGCACGTTCACCATTTCGAGGCGTCGGTCGAGGTGATCCATATATCGATCTCGCACGCTCACGACTCCGAGGGCCCGTAAAAAGCGAGGGATCGCGATGGCTTCGTAAAAATCCTCGCTCGGCACGGTAAAAATAAACTGACCGCCGGGCTTCAAGATGCGGCCCACGTGATCGAGCACCACGTCAAGTCCGTCAATGTGTTCGAGGACACAGTTCGAAAACACCAGGTCAAACTCATCGTCCGGAAACGGCATGTCTTCACCGCGCGTCAGAAGGACTTCCTGGTACTGGCCGCTCTCGCGCGCCAAGGTCGCATCGACTTCGTCTTGTTCGACGCCCGTCCAGCTGAGTTCCGGGGCGGCCGGAAAGAGCACCGACGCAAAAGAGCCGTCACCACAACCCAGATCCAAGGCGCGACCACGCCCCCGCAAACCGCGCAGAATCACTTCGGCTTCGTAGATCCGCCAGTAGGCCGTCGCGGGCATTGTGGGGTGAATACGGAAGATGCGATGAGCGATTGGCAAGCGCGTCGCCAATCGTTCCCACAAGCCAAAACGCGCCGGCTCACCAAAAGAGGCTTCGGTCATTCAATGCCTGCCGTCACGTGGACCTGAAAAAGCGCCCAGTGTTCGGCGTCTCCAACGAGCCGGGTAAATTGGTCCGGATGAGCATCCATCCAACTGAGTTCGACCGATGTTGGGAAAAACGAAAACACGTGGGTGATTCCTGAGTCTTCAAGTCGCGACGCCCACGCTGTGTAATCGCCGTGGGTTTGCCGCATTGATTTCGGTCCAAAGGGAATGAGGGTTCCATCGGCTGAGATCGGGACGTAGTGCAATGTATTTTGCAGGTTTCGGCCCAAGAAGTAGTACATCAGCCAGTTGTCGGCATCCTGACGCGGGCCCGCCGTAAGCGCCACCCGCGCCGGCGCGCCGTCTTCCTCGACGAGATACGCCGCCTGCCACCAGTATCGAAAGACGTCCGCCGAGACGTTGCGGTGGGCGAGCAACAGGTAGCGCTGGTCGAGGTCCCGAAGCTGGTTGAGCCCCGTGACGCCAGCCAGCAAGCATGCGGTAACGGCAGCGATGGTGACCCACGGCGGCAACAGCTTGCGAACCAGGCACGCGTGCAAGGCGAACAATGTGCCCAACGCACAGCCGGCCCCGACAAGTCCCGCGATCGCAAGCAACTCCGCACTGGGCTGGGTGAATCGCATAGGCGCAAAGAAACAGAAATGAATGAACACCGCAGCCACCAGGGCCCATCTGAAAACATCGCGCGCTCGTCCTTGCTTTGGCAGTGCCGCCATCGCGAGCGGTAGCGCGACGTACGCAATCGGCATGAGAAACCGCGCATTGACCCAGGTGAATTCGAGCCGCGAAAACGAAAACACCGCGTTGTAAAACGCCATGAGTACCGTGACGCACAGCGCAAGAGTCAACAGCAACCCTCCGCGAAGATCCCGTCGGGTTCGAAACAACTGGAAGAACCCCACCGGCGCGAGCAGAAGAGCCGGGAGTGTCAACGCGCTCAGATGCGATTCGTTGACGTTGGGAAGTGGGAACAGTTTCACCAGCGCGTCGAACTCCGCACGAAGCGTGTAGGCGGGTAGAACTCGATCTTGAGACCAAGCAAACGCCGCGTTGTCGGCACCGAGCTGCAGACCCGCGACCGTCATCGGCATTCGCAGCGGATAGCCAGTGTCGACAAAATTGTTCACGAGCCATGGCGCGACGAAGAGCAACCCGGCAGTGCACCCCACGACCAACAAGCGCAAGCGCCCAGCACGGTTGTCTGCGTGCGCAACGACGCTCCACAGCAACGCGCCCACCGTCACCGCCGCGAAGGGAACCGCGGTGAGCTTGATGCCCGACGCCAATCCGACTGCCAGCAGTTCGCGCGAGCGAAGCGCACGGATCGCGAACACGAGCCCCGTCAGCAGGAGCGCCGTACTTGCAAGGTCGACGTACCCCCAGCCCACAGCGTCCCACGCCGCGGGAAGGAAGATGGCGTACACGACGATGATGTCTCGATGTCGTACCCGCAAGCCAAACTCGCGCCCCAGCGCAGCAAGCGCAATACCGCAGCAAGCCCACCAAATGACGTCGACCGCTCCAACGAGCAAGTCATTGCCGAAGGGCAACATCGCCCAGGCGCTAAAAATCTCGCCGCCACCAAAAATGGAGCGATACATGCTCCAACCGCCGGGCGCGTTCAACGCGATGGGGCCCCCCGACTGCACCCACATCCCCGCCTTCACATAGTGATACGTGATCGAGTCCCAGCCGATTGTCGGTAGCATGAGAGATCGCAGAGCGGTCACGCCCAACAGCAGCACCACGGCTCCGCCGAAGATGCGCGCAGGCCACGATTGAATTTTCGCAAGGCCTCGCACCACCGTCCCGAGGTCGCGCGCCAATACTCGTGCGGCAGCTTTGTGGCCCAAGCCCGCGAAATGGGCGCCCACAACAGAAAACAACAGCAGCCCCCCGACTCCAGCTCGGCTGAAGGCAGAGAAGGGAAGCAACGCATGGAATATGAGCGTGTTCATCGTCGCGGCAATCAACAGAGCCGCGAGCGCGCGGAGCAAGAGATGTTGGCGCGGCAACAAGCGATCCGACAACGGGAGCGCGATCACCGCACACGCATAGACGACGAGGATCGCGAAAAACGTTCCCTCAAAAATCGCCAGCAACGGCCCCTCTCCCCACACGATAAAGGCTCAACGCCAACCCACTGTAGACACCACTAACGCACGCCCTCGACAACTTCGGGGACGCGATATACATGGATCGAGCCGCCGAGCTTAGCGACGGGTTCGCCCAAACCGGACACGTCAATTGGCCCAAGCCGCCGCAATGTTCCGTGATCGTACAGTTGGTAGTCCATGTGATACAGCGACACACTCACCGCCAGATAACCCGGCTTGAGTTGATACGTGCTCGGAACGACATAGTCGATCCCATAGAGCTCCGGGTCGACGCTGCCGAAATAGAAGAGCTGCACGGTCCCGGCATCCACTTCGTCCAAGTAACGCGCTAGCGCGGGCAAGTCTTGTCCGATGTCGACATTGGCATCCGACGCGTATCGGTATCCCTCGTAAGGCCCACCGACGAATGCATTGAAGTACGCCAAGTAGTTTGGATAGACAAAAATGGAAGTCGCGAACAGGGCGAAAACAGCGAACGCCGCCGCGCGTTCGCGCCAACGCTCCGACCAGAACTTTACGAATTGGCAGGCTACCCAAAGTTGAACAAGTGGCACCGCGGACAAGAGCGCACGCGCGCCCAGCTGGCGGTTGTCCCCAAGCGACAAGATCGCAAAGAGCAGCACTGGATAGCCGAGCAGCAACATGCTCTCGCGACTGTGCACCCGCGCCCCGCGAAACATTGCAGCCAACCCCAACGCAAAAGTCACGATCAAGGCAAGCGGCGTCTTGATCGCGAGTAACACGAGGTAAAAGTCCCAACGGCCACCCTGAAAGGTCTCACCGAGCAAGAAAGAGCGAAGCCCCGATGAGACCTCGACCCACTGTCCATCCATCGCCCGAACGAAGCCACCCGGCACGGGCAGTGGCAGAGAGCCCAGCGGGCCGTCCGCTAGCGACAACAGAGTGGAACTCATCAGGGTCAAGTCATCAAGCGAACGGCCGACTTCCGAAAACAAGTACCCCGCGTTCAATACCAAAATGCTCACGCACACCGCGATCGCGAATGATCGCAACGATTGCGTTCGCGGCTCGCGATCGGTTTCGGACATCGCATGCCATGCGAATACACTCGCAAACAACACGGGATACAAAAGCAGCGCATAGAACTTGGTTAGCTGTGCCGCGCCGAGGCAAACCCCGAACAACAACGCACTGCGGGTCGACCGCTGAAGGAGCATGGCGCGAAACGTAAAGATCGCGAGCGCGACGAAGGCTGAGGTCGCAGTGTCAGTGCCCACCAAGCGCGCGTGGGCGATGACGTTTGGCGAGCCGACAACAAGGGCCGCCGCGAGAACGCCGGCGGCGCCCGGCGCTTCGGGACAGAGCCGCCTCGCCCAAAAAAACAGCAAGCCGCCGAGTGCCGCCACGATCAGAATCGGGACCGCGCGCGCAGCAGCGAAAATCCGAACGTAATCCCCGCGGTGTCGTTCCAGAAACTGCAGCCCCGCCGACCAGAACGAGAAGACATCGTCACTCGCTGCGGGCGGGGCGACGTCGCGGTCGAGGTCCAGCAATGCGACGGGTATTGCCGACAACGCGTTGGCGAGTGGTGGATTCAAAGCCGCGTATCGAGGGTCTCCACTGATCAGCGTATAGAGCCCGGAAGGGAGGTGGCCGAATTCATCAACCGTGACCGACGTCTGTCCTGCGCTCGCGAACGACAGCCCCAGATAGACTGCGATCACTGCGGCGAGGCAAACCAGTTCAGTCGGCCTCGAAGCCGCCGGTGACTGCGCGGAATCGAGGCGCGGACCTCGATCGAGATTGCGCGCTGAATCACTCATCAGGAAGACCACGATAGACGACCGCCGCGAAGGAAAACGTGGAAGGTTCGCAAGAAAGCGAAATTCCGGCGTATTTCCAGATAGATACAACAAAATCTGCGCGAACTTCAAAAGGCCAGTTCGGCCTCGGGCAAGATTCTAGACAGTTGTCTCGTTTGACGAACCTGCCTGCGCCCAGATAACTTTCCAAGTCGAGACCCCATGACACTCTGCGGATACCAAGAACAAATCACCCTTGATCACAAACAAGAGTGGGAGCTCTATCACAACAGCTTTTCGCTCTGCTCGAAGAAGCTACGCGTGTGCATGGCGGAGCTCGAACTGCCCTATCACGATCACCACGTTCATCTGATCGAAACGGGTTCGTACCAAAATGTCGGACGGGACTACCTGGCAGTAAACCCCGCTGGCCTGCTCCCCGTTCTTGTTCACAAGGGTCACCCGATCTACGAGAGCCACGACCAAATTATTTACGCCGCAGCACAAGCTGGAGATCGCGGCGCTGAGCTATTCCCTGAAGCAAGCGAATTGCGCGCAGAAGTCGAGCGTTGGATCGACTGCGCTTCGATGGTGGGAGACCCGATCAAGGGCTCCGAGGCCCGAGCCGGGCATTGCGTTCCCGCTCTTACGGTGCCGATCTTCGCCACCATGGTGAGTCACATCGCCACGCGCGAGATTCTCAAAGGACTCCTCACCCACCCGAACAAAGAACGGCCGATGATCTTTTTGTTGCTCAAAGCTTTCGGGATCAAGAGGCTTCCAAAGCTCAATCCCGTAATGAAAATGCTGGCGCGTAGCCGCACCCACATGGGCGAACACTTGGACCGGCTTGACGAACAACTCGCCAAACACGGCGGCCCGTGGATCACCGGCGAACGCTTCACCCTCGCAGACGTCAGTTGGATGGTGATCCTCGACCGCCTCACCGAAGCCGACTGGCACGATTACTTTTGGGGAGGGGGATCACGTCCCGAGCTCGACGCGTACTGGAAGCGACTCACCGAAAGGGACAGCTACCGCGAGCAGGTCCTCGACAAGCGATGCCCGATGACGTTGCTCGGCATCGAAGAAGTGAAGCAAGCCAAGCAGAACAGTGCATCGCTACGGGCGGCGCTCGAAGGCCGCGAGTCGATGCGGCATCCTTGAACTCTGCTTAGCCCTGCGGGAAAACGGGCTCGCAGCGTTTCGGGCACACGTCGCTACTGGATCGCGACGATTTCGATCTCGAAGACGAGGGTCTTTCCTGCGAGGGGATGGTTGAAGTCTACGATCGCATTGTCCCCTTCGACGTGATCGACGCGCATGAGCATCGGCCGTCCCTGGGCGTCTTCGGTTCCAAGCGCGGCCCCCGCCACTCTGGCGCCCTCCGGCAGCTCGGACAGCGCGATCGGTCGCAACGCTTCCGGATCCTTTTCGCCATACGCCTTGGCTGGAGGAATCACGATGCGCTTACGCTCGCCGAGCTTCATCCCCAGCACCGCTTCGTTCAGGCCGACGATCACAGTCTTCTCGCCTTGTTGAAAGGTGACCGGGTTGCCGGGTTCGGAGCGGTCGAGCGGCTGACCATCCACCAGACTCAAGGTGTAGGCCATCGCGATCTGACTCCCCGTCATCACGACGTGGCCCTCTCGCTCTTGAGAGACGTCCTGCGCGAAAGCCGAACCGGCCATTAAGATCACGACGATCAACACCGCAAACAAAGGTGGTCGAAGAATGGAATGCGAGGGCACCGGAACTTGGATCTCCAAAACAAAAGGTCAGCTGTGTTCGCCTTCACTCTTTATAGCAACTCCTTGGAACAACAACGCCCGCGCATTCGCAGCGCGCTAAACTCGCCCCTTCATCACCCACCTGTTGGTAAGTCAGTGAGCGGATGTCCGAAAGAGTCGTAACCGAAATCGCCCAGCGTGCCGCCGGATATCGCCCGCAACTGGACGGCCTGCGCGCCTTCGCGGTGCTCTGCACAGTTATCCATCACTGGGTCCCCGACGTATTCTGGTGGCGCACCTGGTTTCCGTTCGGTGTCGCCGGTGTGCGGCTCTTCTTCGTCTTGAGCGGCTTTCTCATTACTGCCATCTTGCTCGACCAGCGCCGTGCGATCGAAGCGGGGAACCAGAGCCGGGGGCTATCGCTTCGTCACTTCTTCGTTCGTCGCGTCCTTCGACTGGTGCCCGCCTTCTACCTCGTGCTGTTCGTCGGGAGTGCCCTCGACCTCGGTGCCTTGCGCGAAACCCTCTATTGGCATCTCCCCTACCTCAGTAACGTGGGCATGATTCTCGACGGACGCTGGCTGCCTGGGATCACCCACCTCTGGTCTCTCGCGGTCGAAGAGCAGTTCTACATCGTGTGGGCGTTCGTGATCTTGTTCATCCCGCGCAAGGGACTCGTGCCTGCGATCGGAACCGCCATCGTCGCCGCGCCGGTCTTTCGTGGCGTAGGTGTTGCTGCCGGATGGGCGGACATGACCATCGCTTTCAACCCCATCGCATGCCTCGACACCCTCGGCATGGGCTCTCTCCTCGCGGTGTTGTTCCGCGGCGAAGGGGGTGAACGAGGCGAACGCATACGGGAGCCACTGCTGCGCGCGTGCCTGTGGATAGGGCTCCCGCTGCTCATCGCGTCCATTCTGGGAGAGCGAGAGTTCGGCGAGGTGTTCCGGCGCAACGTCAATTTGCCCATGCAGGAGTTCGCGCTCGCCCTGGTCTTTACGTGGGTCGTGGCCCGCGCTGCAGTGGGCTTCCGTGGACCGATCGGTTGGGTGCTAGAAAATCGCGTCGTCGTCTCAATGGGGATGATGAGTTACGCGATCTATCTATTTCACCCCATTGTCGCGAAGGGAGTGGTGCGCTGGCTCGCGGTGGGGTGGACCTACTGGCCCAAGGTCGCAATGTCGGCGTTTGTCACGATTTCCCTGGCCTGGCTTTCGTGGCAATTCATCGAAACTCCGGCGCGCAATCTGGGTCGGCGTTTCCTGTACGTGAAGCCCAATCCCCCTGACTAACACCCGCCGCTGTCAGCGATCTGGAATCAAGCCAATTCGGCGGTGATTCACCTTCGCACTTGGTTAGAATCTCAGCCGGGTCCTAGCAGGCTGCGGAAGAACTCCGGACCGAGCTAGGCGCTTGAATTTCCGTCCCCAACACGATTCCCATGGAGATGCGCCCGCCATGCCCCTTAAAGTCACCTTCGAACTCAGCGACAAAGATTTGAAGTACTTCCGGAAGGCCCTTAGCGAGGTCAAAACGCGTACTTCATCGATCCCGACCGAGAAGCTGATCAACTTGGCCACCGACGCACTCGACGAGCTACCGAGCGATGCTCCCGAATTTGTGATCGAGCGGACCGACAAACTCCGCGCCATGATCCAGATGGTCAACGACGACGAGTGGCGCCTCACCGGCAAGGATCGAGAACGGGTCGTGCGCGCTCTTTCCTACTTCGCTGACCCCAAGGACTTGATTCCGGATGCGATTCCCGGCATCGGCTTTCTCGACGATGCGATCATGATCGAGCTCGTGGTTCAGGAGCTCAAGCACGAGATCGAGGCGTACAACGACTTTTGCCGCCTTCGCGAAAAGAAGGACTTGATTCTGAAGTCCGCTGCGACTGGGCCGACAAGCCGCGAAGAATGGCTCGCAGCCCGTCGGACTCAGCTCCAGAACCGCATGCGCCGGCGGCGGCGCCGTCGCGCGTCCAGTAGGCGATCTTCGGGGGGCGCCAAAGGCAAGTCACCGATCGCACTCTGGTAGGCCGGGCACCGCGGTCTCGACGGCCCCCGGCACGTTTGCGGCGGGTCACGGAGCGACGCAAACCTCGGAACGGACCGATCGCAAAGCATGATCATGCTCCGGCCGTGCAGCGGCGTTCACAGCTACACGCTCAAGATGCCGTCGTTGCGTGCCGAAAATTACGTGGTTTTCCTCGATGACGGACAACCCTACCGCAACATCCTAAGAGGTCGACATGCAGCGCAACGTGCCATTCCTTTTGCTTTTGGTCTGTTTCTTTCTGTCAGGCTTAGCGGGCCTGATCTACCAGACCGCCTGGACGCGCGAATTCGCTTTCGTCTTCGGCACGTCAAATCTCGCTGTGGCGACCGTGCTTGCGGCTTATATGGCCGGGCTGGCCGCAGGAGCGGCCGTCGCCGCTCGCCTTGCTCACCGTATCACGCGTCCGTTGCTCACCTACGGCGTACTCGAGCTCGGCGTTGGCATCACCGCGCTGGGCGTCCCGCTCGCGATCCAAGCTTCTCAAGCCCTCTACGTGGGATTGTTTGGCGGGCAAACCGACCTGCCTGAAGCCGGAGGCTTGTCCTCAGCTGTCTTTTACATGGCGTGCTCATTCGTCATCTTGATGATCCCGACGGCGCTCATGGGCGCCACCCTGCCCCTGCTGGTGCGACATTCCGTCCACAACGATGAGGAACTCAGTTCGCGCATTGGGCTGCTCTACGCGATCAATACCGCGGGCGCTGTGGTTGGAACCGTGCTCGCGGCCTTCGTGCTTCTACCGCTCATCGGGCTGCGTGAGACGATCTGGGCCGCGGCTGCGGTCAATGGCCTGGTCTTTCTCGCCGCCTGGGCCCTCGCGCGCAGCGCCGGTGGCGATTTCGGCAGTGCTCCGCCAGCCGCCACCCGCAACCCTGAGCCACTCGGCAAAGCAGTCTGGATCTTGCCCCTCATCTTTGGCTCCGGACTCGTTTCCTTCACCTACGAGGTGCTCTGGACCCGGCTCCTGGAACACCTCCTCGGTGGAAGCGTCTACGCCTTCTCAACCATGCTTGCGAGCTTCCTCATGGGCATCGCGCTCGGTGCGGCCGTAGGCTCACGCTTTGGCACGACCCGCAGCCGCGCCGCCATGGGCTTCGCGATCGCCCAGCTCGGTATTGCCCTGCTTTCTGCCGTCGCTTGGCTGGCAGTGGACGAGATCCCGGCACTGACCGCGAGCCTTAAGAATAGTGACTTGCCAAAGATGCTGGTCGATTGGGCGGCTTCGACGTTCACGCTCTTCCCGGCCGCCGTTCTCCTTGGCGCGACATTCCCGTTCGCGGTCCGGATCCTCGCACGAGACGAAAACGAAGCTGCGAGCGCAAGCGCCAAGGTCTACGCGGTCAACACGCTCGGCTCGGTGGTCGGCTCGATTGGTGCGGGATTTTTCATCATTCCCGCGCTCGGATACGCCGGCACCTTGATCTTCTGTGTGGCCGTAAATCTGCTTCTCGCGCTCGGTACGGCCCTCACGCTGGTCGATGTGAACGCGAAGCGCGTCCAGGCCGTCGCGGCCATTGGCATCGTCCTGCTCGCAATTTCGCCTCCCGGAGAGCCGTTGCGAATCCTGCGTTTTTCTGCGCTCGCGAACTACGCAAACGAGCAAGATCCGATCGCGTATCTAGGCGTCGGGCGTGCTGCAACGGTTCTGGTCCTCGAGACCGGCGCCCATTGGTTCCTGCGCACCAACGGCAACCCCGAAGGACGTATCTCGCCGCTCAGTGTGCTCCATAATCAGGCCGGAGTCGCGCGCTGGCTGGGAGGGCTTCCCAGCATTGCACGCCCAGATACCGAGACCATGCTCGTCGTCGGCTTCGGCGGCGGCGTCGCCCTCGAGACCATTCCGCCCAACGTGAAACAGATCGACGTGATCGAACTCGAGCCGGAAGTGATCGCGGCGAATGCGAGCCTCGGCGAGCAACGTTGGCGAGATCCCCTCAAAGATCCCCGAGTGAAGCTCCACCTGAACGATGCACGAAACTCGCTCACGCTCACGACGCGCCGATTCGACGCGATCGTGTCTCAGCCCTCGCATCCATGGTCAGCCGGAGCGTCTCATCTCTATACCCAAGAATTCTTTGAACTCGCCCGCGACCACCTTGAACCCGATGGCGTGTTCGTTCAATGGATTGGCCTCGCGTTCGTTGACGAAGACCTGTTTCGCACGCTCTTGGCGACCCTTCTCGAAGTGTATGAACACGTGCAGGTCTACAACCCGTCGGGCAATAGCGGCGTCTTGTTTTTGGCCTCGAATTCGCCATTTGAGACCGGTGATGCAGCCCAGCGAGCCATCGACGCCAATCCGGCAGCGATGCGAGACCTCGGCGTCTTCGCGCGCGAAGACGTGCTCGCAAACATGCTTTTGAACGAGCGCGGTGTTCGGGAACTCGCAAAGGGCGCCGAAATCAATCGTGACGACCACAACATCCTGCAAATTCGCTCGCCAAACGTCTTGAATCGCTCACTGCGCACGGGCATTCAGAAGTTGACTGGCGACTACGACCCACTCGTCGATCTCGACATCAACGAATTGAACATCTCGTACACGTTGCGCCTGCTTGGCAAGATGCGCGCTGACCGCATCACCTCGAACATCAAGGACCCCATCACGGCGAAGCTTGCGCAAGTGGATCGCTACATCGACACCGGCAAAATCGAAAGTGCACGCACTGAGCTGCACGAAGCCCTCGTCGAAGCCCCACGGAACGAGGAAGTTCGAGGCGCCAGGATCCAGATGTCGCGTTACGCCCTAACCCAGGGAACCGTGGAAGTCTCTGATCTGATCGAGCTGCCGCTTTATTCCGCTGAGGCCGCAGTCGCACAGGGCTGGCGTGCGATCGGCGAGTCCGACTGGGACACATTGCGGAGCCTCGACGATGAGCTCGCAAAACTTGGACGAACCCACTCGTTGTCGAACCATGCCGCCAGCCTTCGCGCCGAATGGCGAATCGAAACAGATGACGAAAAGTTGGGCCGTGAGGCGCTCACGATTATCAATGGTGCGCTTTGGGATCGGCTCCCCCTCGAAGCCGTGCTCCTACGACATCGCGCCAATACGGTCGCAAAGGACTATTTGGCTGCCCTCGACTCGCTCCTGTACCTGAACAAGCGATTCATTTCGAAGGGCGCTAGGACAGTCTTCGTCAAACGCGTGACACGCGAACTCCGCAAGGTCCCGACTGACGATCCAAAGATCGCCGCACTGCTCCTCAAGGCAGAGGCAAAGTTGCGAGCACTCTCCCGCTAACCAAGTCTATTCGCCGATGGGACGCACGAACGTGTCGTCGTATTGGTTGAACACGAAGATGTCCCAGGTCGTCTCGATATGGCCCGTCGGCGCAACGAACGGAAGCGATGCCACAAACATCGCCATCCCGCCGACTGTCGCGATCGCCCCAAGCGGTCGCAGGACGACAAGGTCAACTGCGATGATACTGACGTCGAACCAATCCACTTTGGAAGCCTTTTCGGCTTCCAATACAGGCGCATTGTCGTATTCCGCCCCGACAGCGGGGGCCGACGACGTAAGAAATGCGACGAGTGCCGCGATGAGCAAGCTGCGCAGCGCTTGAATCGTTGAACGGTGCACGGGTTTTCTCCTCTTGCGGCCTACTGCCACAACGAGGTTGAACAATCGCAGAGATTCTTGCGGTTGGCACCGTGACGATCGGTATTTATGAGTGATGGCTATGGTTTCGTACTCACGACGCCCGAAACGAATCAAGGGCACGACCGTGAGGTCGTGCCCTTGAAGGGTCTAGAAGGGTCTAACTTGATGGATCGCTTCGACTACTTCTTCGAAGCGAACCGTCCGCGGATTGCGTAACCGGCGGAAAGCGCCATCAAGAGGCCGACGGTCGCAAGACCGGCAGGGCCCATCGACGGAACTGCACCGATGTCAGCGAAGTCGAGAACGAGAACTTCGAGAGCTTCGAAGTCCAGACCCGAAGTCGTGCGGTTCGAGGTGCCACCAGCAACCAACGTGATGCGACCCCCGCCAGCTGCGTTGCGGCTATCGGAGCCCATCGCGGTCAGCGTACCGGTCTGATTCATGGTGCCGGACATCTCGGTGTTCATCACCGAAATCGTACCCGTGGTCCACGGGAAGCCCCAGTTGACGTTGGTGTCACCCGGGATTATCACAGGATTCCCCCCGCCATCGGTAAGCGGCGGACCGGTCGAGGTGAGGAGGCCAGCACCAGTACCGAGGCTCGTCATGAAACCGATAAGGAGCGGAGCCGAGCCGAGCATCACGGTATTCCTGAATGCGTAGCCAACACCGCCAACCTGAGGGTTAGTGCCTGCACCCATGATCGGGAGATGGGCAAGGAGCGGAATCATTACAGTACCGGCGAGAGGTGTCGGAGGCGAAATCTGACCACCAACAATAGACGTAGCGCCTGTACCGGCGATGATCATCGCCATCGTGCCACCAAACGCGTTCGCGCCGCTGACGTATGTGACAATACCGTCAACGCCGACTGGGGTTGCGAGTCCTGGAATACATGCGGGGCCGCCAACGCCGGGGCACCATGCGAAGTTCGGTGCGCTACGACCCGCCTGACCAGGATCCTTCGACCATGCGTTCTTACGGAACTTCGCGACCTGGTTGGCCGTGAAGGTCGGAACTGCGGCTCCTGCCTGGGTGAAGTCCGCGGGGCCGTTATACACAAACGACGTCACGAGCTGCACAACCGTGGGAATAATGGCAACTGCAACGCGTTGGGACCCAAGTGCCTGACCGAATGCGTGCGGCGGAATTACGAAGTTTGCCGGGCCAATATTGGTCGGGGTAATCACAGCGCCACCGGGGATGCCGCCGTTCCTCGCCCTAAAAACGCCTACACAGCCATTCTGAATATTGCCGGACAAACAAAGTTCTGGACCCCCGTTAATCGGAATATCAATGAGCGGACCGCGATTCATATACCACTGGCCGGACATCGTGAACGACTTTGCGTTCGCGGTGCCTGCCAGAGCCAAGCTCAGTACTAACAGAGCTCCGGCCATGAGCCTGAGGCTACTTTTGACAATCATGTCTACCTCCTTAAAAGGAATAATGTGATCGTGATGATGACAACGAATGCAGATCAGCGACATCGCTGCCAACACGCGCTTACAAACCAATAGAGAGCAACATTCGTGCCGACTTACGACGAAATATCCACCTCAGATCTATCGCTTTAAGTTGCTGGTAATTCAATGGTTTTTCTCGTACCAATCGGTCCGCACCCCCGAGGGTGAAGCCTAAGAGAGTTTCACTGGGCAATACAGGCCCCCAACAATGGAAAATATTTTCCTCACCGCCATCCAAGCCCAAAAATGTGCGCGGTTCTGCGGCCCGTCTCGTCCTTCAATTACCGCGTCCACATTTCATAAGTCCCGGGTTTCGATGATGAAGTCGTCCGCTACTCTTCCGCGCTATGAAAAACCGTCGCGTAGTCATCTCAACTGTCTTCTATCTCGTGATCACCATAAACGTCGCCTCGATTCCGGTGGAAGCCGCAAGTGATCGCGAAGGTCCCGACCTCTACCGGAGCACCGCAGAGGCCGAAAATCGAGAATTCAGCGGGATCGACGCCGAAATTCGTAGCGCGTTGGTCGAACCAGACATGCTGGTTCGCATCGAACGTGTCGCAAGCCTCCTGCAGAAGCTTGGCCCCGAGTCTGCGGAACGGGTGCTCGCCATCTACGAAACGGTTTGGATGGAATTGGGTCAAACCGAACTGGTTTTACTGGCCGACTGGTGGGCTCGCTTTGACCCGCATGCCGCCCTGGATTGGGCAGAATCCGATTTCAGAACCGCGGGCACCAATGTACCCCTGGCCGTGATGCGCTCATGGTCGCGCAACGATCACAATGCAGCGATGGCCCGCGCCCGGATGGGCCTTGAGGGAGTCGTTAGGACACGAGGGCCGTACGAATCGTCGGCAATCGAGGGCTGGGCCGAATCGGGTGAGCCCGGAATCATGGAATATGTCCAGTCGCTCGGACATGGGCTTGACCGACAGAGGGCGCTTCGCGGGATCACGCGCCGAAAGGTCATGCGTGAAGGCATCCCGGCAGCATTTGAATGGGCGGACGCGATCAGTGAAAAAGACAAAGTCTTCAAGCTCAATGTGATTCGACGGGTCACGTCGAATTCTGCTCTGATCGACCCTGCGTTGGCCGCCAAGTTTTGTTCAGGATACGACAACACTTACTACATCAAGAGCCTTCCGCAGCGGGTCGCCGTCCACTGGGCAAAAAAAGACCCGGTCGCAACGATGGCCTGGCTAAGGACGATCAATGACCTGGACGCCCGTGACACCGGGGTGCGCGAGGCTTATCGACTTTGGCTCCGCCACGACAAAGCAGCCGCCATCGAGTGGGTCAAAAATGACGAGAATCACGACCGGTGGAAAGATGAAGCTGTCGCAATGTACGCGCGTCGGGTGCAGCTGACCGACCCCAAGGCCGCGCTTGGGCTTACCGAGAAAATCGTCCGCGAAGAATTGCGCATCGCCACGCAAGTGATGATCGCGAAGACTTGGAAAGTGAAAGACGCTGCCGAAGCTGAAGCTTGGGTCGAGAATGAGAGCGGGATGACACCACCCGAAAAAGATCGAGCTCGAGTGGTCACGGTGAGACAGCGACAAGGGATCATCGTCTCACTTGAGCGTGCAGCAGGTCTCACTGAATCCGCTGCGAAGGCGCGACTTGAAGACTGGTCCGACCCCGACGTGAAGTGAACACCATAAGAAGAAGCCGAGCGACTCCGTTACCCAAATCCGCTCAAACAATGATTGCGGCACAGATCACCTTCTAGCTTAGACGATCTACTCGGACGGCGCAGGAAGCCCACGCGTACAGATTTCGGCAACAAGCACCAATTCGGGCAGCGAATCCGACGTGCCTAATTCGGTGATGGGTTCGATGATCGAGCCTTCAGGACCTTCGCTGCAGCCGGTCCCTTGCCCCCAAAACGCATCGCAAGGTTCGCCAGCGCCACGGACCGCGGTTCGTCGCCGGCGCCCCGCGCCACACGCAGTTCCAGAAGCTTGAGCGCGGCAGGGCCGGAATACGGATTCCGCTCCAGGACCTTTTCTAGATTGGCTTCCGCTTCTTCGGCGCGCCCCAGCTCAAGTAGAATATCGATGGCTTGTTGGAGTGGTGCGGAGTCGCTTGGATCCGCGGCATCCGCACGCAAGTAGTAGTCGAGCGCCGTTTCTTTTTTGTCTGCAGCTTGGGCCACGAGTCCCGCACCCGCGAGCGCATACGGTTCGTTCGCGTCCAGTTCGATCGCACGATCGAATTCAGCCTTCGCCTTTACGAGATTCGCGACGACATTTTCGGCGGATTCGTCCGCTCCGGTTTCGGCGTCCGCCCGGGAGCTGCGCAACAACGCCATACCGAGAATCGCGTGGAAGACGGCTTCATCCGGATACGCGGTAACACTTGCCTCGGCGGCAGTGATACTTGCCCCAACGCGACCATCGTCTGCCAGGTAGCGCACGTAGTCCCGCAGTAAGAGCTTGTTGGCGACTTCGGTCAAGTCGATCGGTGTGTCTTCGATGTACTTGAGCGCACCGGCGGGCCCAGCACCTAGCTTCGCACCCCTTGCAATGGCCGCGACCGCGCGCTGCCACGCCCCGGGTCGGTTGACCACCGACAAGAGATGTTCGGGCACGGCGGGGTTCCTACCCTGGGTCGCGAGGATCTCAAGCTCCAGCTCGGCCATGTCAATGTCGAATGGAATGTTTAGATCGTGTCGCAAAATCACGATTGCGTATCCGAGCGCACCCTCGGCATAGTGCAGACGTCCGAGGCGAAGCCGGGCATCGGTTTGACTGGCTCCAGCGCGAATCGAGTAGCGGAACTCTTCGACAGCGCGCTCGTAGTCGCCAACGCCTTCTGCAGCCAACGCCGCGTAGTAGCGGGCCACCGGGTTGTCGGGCCATGCCTGCAAGCCTTCGCTGAACTCGGCGAGCGCCTCGGCGTACTCTTTGCGCTCCAGATGAACGCGCCCGCGTATGAGGAACTGGTGTGCAGGAACTTTCATCGACTCGGCAAGAGTGAGCGCTTCGTCATAACGCTCGCCGATCAGCAGAACGTCCGCGTAGCGAAACAGCAACTCGGGAGACGGATTCGGCTCCGCTTCAAGAACCTTGTCGAATGCTTCGAGCCCTTCGTCGATGCGATCGAATTCGATCAGCAAGCCCGCCAGATCCATCCATGCGCCGCCCGCGATCGAGGGGTTTGAAGACTCTGTGGCGGCCCGCAGGACGTCGAGCGCATCATCGACGCGTCCCGCGCCAGAAAGTCGCATGGCGAGACCAATGCGAAAGGTGCGTAAGTCGGGGGCATCTTCCACGGCGGCTTCGAGGATCGAAAGCACGCGCTCTGTGTCTCGCTTCCCTTCGTAAAACTTGATGGCATCCGAAACGAGAATCTCAGCCCCGGGGAAGAGTTCGAGGCATCGCGTATAGCGTTCGTCGGCAACTTGGCTCTCGCCCTTTTCTTTCGCGAATGACGCGCGAGCGCCGCAGAAACGCGCCGAGTCCGCCTCTTCCGGAGCGGTTTCAAATGCGAAGTCTTCGATCGCCTCGAGCGCTTCTCCTGCCTCCTCGACCATTTCAAGGGACAACAAAGCGAGAATTCGAGCGATTCGTGCGGCAGTAGAATCGGGATCGATTTCGAGGGCGAGATCCGCGTCAGCGAGTGCGAGTTCAATATTTTTTCGCGACTCGACACGAGCGCGTGCCCGAAGAACGATGGCGCTAACTTCTTCTGGCGACACTGCGATCACCTTGTCGAGTGCGTCGATTGCGGTCTCGTTGTTGCCCGTATCGAACGCATTGTTGGCGAATTGCATTCCTGCCGGCACCAACCAGTCTTCGCTTTCCATTGCACGTCGCAGCGGCCAAAGCGCGGCGTCGTACTCGTTAATCGCACTCAGCGCCCGCCCATAAAGGAAGTACACCTCGGGGTCATCTGTCTTCGCGTCGACCATGTCGCGCAGGGGTCGCACGCTCGTTTTCATCTGACCGGCGGCCTGCATGGCGCGTACGTCGTCGAGTGTCACGTCGTCGCTACATCCAACCCCGATGAGCGCGATCAATAGCGTCGTGACTGTGTTCAGTAGGATTCGCGAACTACGGATTTGCCGTCGTGCAAGGACCGAGTCGTCTGAATTGGGGGACGCAGGTGTCATTTTCATAGCGCAGCAGCATAGCCCACCCCCCCTACCCGCGACAACGATTTCCAGTAACGATCGATCTCGTGAAGTAACTTCGGAATCACATTCTCGGCTGTGATCAGACTCAACAAAACGACCCGACTCTTCGCTACGGTAACAGCCATGGAAAATTCAGTCCTCAGTCAGCGTTGGCCTTGGATCCTCGCGACCGCAGTCGTGATCGTGGGATGGGGCGTCTATCTCTCCTCGGTCTACGACATCGAGATCGGTGATCAGGACGATCGCCCGATCGGAACCGCGGAGGACATCGAGCGTCTCGCGGAGCGCGACGACGTGAACGTGCTGTTTATCATCATCGACACGCTCCGCTCCGACCGCATGGGCAGTTACGGCTACGAACGCGAAACAAGCCCGACATTTGACCAGCTCGCCGAGCGCGGTGTGCGCTTTAGTCGCCACCTGGCGCAGTCGTCCTGGACCAAGTGTTCTATGGCATCGATGTGGACGGGGCTGAATCCGTCACGCTCCGGCGTAACACGTTTCGACGACAAGCTTTCGGAAGAGGCGCAGCTACCCGCCGAAATCATGCGGGATGCCGGGTTCCAGACGGTGGGATTGTATCGCAACGGTTGGGTCGAAGGCTATTTCGGTTTCGATCAGGGGTTCGACGTTTATACGAAGACAAACGGCGGCGGCGTTCCCGCTTCCGTACATTACGAAAACCCCACCATGAAGAACCGCAGCACCGACGTTTCGATTATCCCGTCTGCCGTTGAGTTTACTCGGGTGTACGGCGATGAGCGTTGGTTCCTGTACGTCCACCTGATGGACCTACATGAATATCTATATGACGACGACTCAGCGAAGTTCGGCACCGGCTATTCCGACGTCTACGACAATTCGATCTTGCGTGAAAACATCATCATCAAAGAACTGCTCGACAGACTGCGTCGCAACGGAGACCTCGAAAACACGATCATTGCGATCGGCTCGGATCACGGGGAAGCCTTTTCCGAGCGCGGTCTCGAGGGCCACGCACGTCGGGTCTTCAAAGAGACAACCGAAGTTCCATTTATCCTGAGCTTTCCGTTCCGCATCGAGCCGGGTTTAGTACTCAGCCAGCGGACATCCAACATTGATATCTGGCCGACGCTGCTCGACCTGATGGGACTCCCGGCGATGGAAGGCGTGGATGGGATATCGCGAAAGCCCGAAATACTCGCCGCAGCGCGAGGCGAAGAATTTACGGAACGAAGCGACGGACCTGCATTCGCACACCTAGACGAACACTGGGGTCAGCGCGAGAAAGAGCCTTCCCCGACCGTTTCGATCGCCCAAGGCACCTACCGCTACGTGACCGCCCCGGTGGCAGTGCAAGAGAATGAAGTCGATCAACTTTTCGATGCTGGGAGTGACGCAGCCGAGCTCCGCAACATCATCGAAGCCCAGCCCGACATCGCGGCGAAGCTCAAGGCCGAAATCGATCAGTACCTAACGCAGACGCCACCGTGGGGTACCGATACCGAGACGATCGAAATGGACGAGATGCAGCTCAACCAATTGCGCGCACTTGGCTACAAGATTCCGTAAAGCGAGGCGAGTCTTGGTTACGGAACTCTCGTTGAACGCTTACTGAGCTCTCATGTTGAGCTCTCGCTCAGCTTGGCGGGTCGACTTGGTTTCAACCGGTCGAGTCGAAGACTCGCGATCAGGTCTTTATCACCAAGTGATCGTGACGTCCGCACCCGCGGTCCGCGGTCGGCCGACGAAGTTAATCACGGCTTGACCGAAGAAGGACGCGTCGAACGCGTAAGTCTTCACGCGCTGATCCAAGATGTTTCGGACCCAACCGGATACCTCAACGTTGCCTACCGGGGTCAGGTAGCTCAGACGAATGTTGTGAATCCACCAAGCCCTTTGTCCAAGCGCGAACTTGGGCTGGATGGGATGGCCATCGAGGTCTAACGACCCGCGCCCCTCGTTCGGGTCGAAAAAGATATCGTCCGACCACTCAACGTCATATCGCGGCTTCAAGGTTCCGAACTCCCCAAGGTCAAACGGCCATTCGAAAGTGGCACTCGCTTTGAACTGAGGTGAGTTGATCAGCTGATTCCCTGCAAAGTCGAGCGCGACGGGAAACGTCTGGCCAATCAAGTTAGTTCGAAATACAACGTTTGTGAACTTGAGAAACTGGCTTTCGATCCAGCCAAAGCGAAAAATCATCTTGAGGCCGTCGATCTCGTCTGGGACGAAATCTCTGAGGGGTTCGATATTCACGCTTACTTCGAGACCATACTGCTCCACCGCCTCGGCGTTTCGGATCACAAGTGTCGGCGGGGTAAAGGCACCGGGGTTGTCCTGAAAGACGAACACTTGATAGTCATTGTAGCGGTAATAGAAGAACGCACCTCTGGACTGCACACGCCCGTCCCACCAGCCACCCTTGTATCCCCATTCGAACGCATCGATAAACTCGGGGCGCGCCGGAGAATCGGCCTCGACACGGCTGTTGGAGTTGAAGTGACCGACCTTATAACCTCGGCTGTACTTGATGTACATCTGGGTCGTGTCGTTGATGTGATACGTCAGCGAGATCTTGCCGGTCGGTTCACGCCAGGTCTTCGACCCTTCGTTGAAGGTCTCAGGGAATGCAGCGAAAATAAACTCGCCGATCCGGAAACGCTTGGTCTCATAGTTGTAACGCGCGCCGATCTCAAGGGTAAAGTCTTCGAGGAAGTCAAAAGCCGCTTCGGTGTAGACCATGACTGCCGTCGTCTCTTGCTTAAACTGACGGCGGATCACGGTGAAAATATCAGAGTCGACGTCGACGAGCGACAGGTTATTGAGTTCTTCCTGAATGAAGGCCGCGCCCGTGCTCCAGCGAATCGCGCCCTCTGCCGCCTTTCCGTCGAACTTCACATCTTGACTGAACTGCTGAGAATCATCTTCAGTCAGCGTTTCGAAGAGGACATCGGGAGTGAAGTCTGGGTCTGAGTCTCGAAATCGTTCGTACGATTCGTAGGCCGTGATCGTAGTCAAGTCGATCCGATCGCTGACTGGCATCTCACCGCGCAAGAACCCACCGAACGTGTCTCGAGTCGTTCGACCTACCTTGTTGTAGTCACCGCGATAGGGCCGTCGGTCAAGGGGACGCGTCTCCGCGATCCGCCTACCCAGTATTGCCCGCGCCCCGGTAACGGCGTCCAGTTTGATGGCAGCATCATCAAGCATAAGGAACTCAGCTTCCGAATCGACACCTGCGATATTGAATTTGATCTCTTGGAACTCTTCGAACTGGTCGGGCTCGATGTACCCAGTCCTGGTGTTGTCGCCGAACGTACCGTTGACGTCGCCTGTGCCCACGGTTTGGCCGAGGGTTGAATCCTGGTCGAGACGTCCACCGTGGATGCTAAGCCACCAGTCCATGTCAGTACCCGGCGGTGTAAAGCGGAGACCACCTCGCGCATCCCACACGTTTCGGTCGCCAACCTTGCTTTTTAGACCCGGCGGGACACGAGAAGTCTCAAACAACCCGATGTCCCTCTCCCCACATATTGAAGCGTTCACGACACTTAAGTCTCCATCGGTCGGGTCATAAATGTCTCGATCTTCGAATGCCGGCGCATTCGCACATCCGTTCGTCATAAACGGGCCGGCGCGGCTGATTCGAAAGGCCATGCGGGACGCCAACGTGCCATCAATCAACGGGATGTTGACGTAGCCCTCGGTGTCTCGCATGAACGCGTCGATTGCATCTGGGCTCCAGATCGTCCCGGTCATCGACTTGATCTTTGCTTTATACTCGCCTTCCGGCTTCCGCGTGTACGTCATGATCGCGCCGGCTGAGGCATTGCGATACAAGCCGCTGCCTTGCGGTCCGCTCTTTACATCGACGGTCAGTACGTCGAAAAGCTGCCCAACCTGAAGCGCCGGCGTGTTCAACGGAACGTTGTCCTGGTACACCGCCACCGCGCCCGCAGCGTTGGAACTAAAGTCTGAAAGACCGACACCACGAATAAAGAAGACGGCCGTTGTTGCACCGGCACTTCGGATTTCGACGTTGGGTGTCACCTTCGCAAGGTCGGCGATGTTTCCCGCGCCGAGTGCTGCGATCGTGTCTGCATCAAACTGCGTGATCGATTCGGGAACGTCGGTCTCGATCCCGCTCACCGCCCGCCCCTTCACTTGCATGACTTCGACGCCCGGCGGTGGCCCGGCCGGCACTTCCTCTTCAACGACCGGTGCAGTCGCTTTGGGGGCGACAACGGTCGTCGGCTCGTCCGCGATTGCGGATGCACTGGCGTCTTCGGCAGTGTCGGGAACAGTGCCGGGGACAGTGGCGGGGGCCGTGACGGATTTGGCGGGAGAGTCCGAAAAAGTCGGCGCAGCATCTTGCGCCCCCGCCGCGCCAACGAAGCAGATAAAAATGAGTGTCACCGCCGTCAGCAGTGCGCCACCAGGCATCACACTCACAGCGCCGAACGACGTCGCTTTCAAAAGCGAAGTTCGTTGATGCTCGTGGAGTTCGATTCGGTGAATTGTCGGCACGTTTTCCCCGGGACGCCATCGCCCCTCTATTCGGCTCCAGCACGATACGTTGTGCTGATCGACTACGCCGGTCAATTGTGTCGGTCGCGTGTTCTCGACAGTTGCATTGTAACAACCGGTCTTTTCATTGAACGTCAGGTCTCTTGATCTAATCATCGATCGTGTTTTCGGAAAGAGTGGCGATGAAGGTCATTGGCTCGTGGTTTTCCAACGATCACCCTCGCTGCTCATGATCAGTGTAAACCAACTCGACTCACAACGTTCTTCTTGCTCTTGCAATGTCTTACCGCAGTCGCCATCCTCGCCCCGATGCGATTTTCCGTCAAGAGACTTTGGGCCACAACGGCGCTGTTTGCAGTGGTTCAAGCCCTGGCCGTCGCACCTCCGATTACAGCCAACGACGAACCGAACGGTCCAGAGCTAATCGCTGGCGCGGTCGATGAACTCGACCGGTGGGTTCCGGCAGTCTCGATCGACATGGGACTGATGATTCAAGAGACGGCGGCCGGTTTTCTGACTGGTGGAATCAAGGATCCCGCATGGGTTCAAGCGTTCCCTGCGAGCGAGCGTATTCGTCCGTCTGCGTCCGGTAACAGCCGTCCATTTGCTCCGGTCTCTGCTCTATCGCTTGAGTTCATGACACCTGGCATTCCCTACATTCCCACACGACCGCGGATGTTTGTGCACGGTGAAGTCATCGCCACTTTTCCTCACTCGTTCCGCACCGCAAAGAACGGTGACGTTGACGAATTTACGCTGGGGTTCCCCGCAATCGGAGGCAGAATCGCAGGTGACAACACCGAGCAGGTCATTGGTGGTCAAGGCGGCACTTTGAAATCCAAGCTTCAACGCTGGCAATTCGCCGGCGGCGCAGGCATCGCGTTTACAGCGGACCTCTGGGAAAGACGCATTCGAGTCAAGCCTTCGTTCGAATACCTGACGCAAGAGATCGAAGTGTCCGGCCTGATCAAGCGCGCCACCGCGATCATCGATCGGCCGCGCGACTTTGACGACCATAGACTCATTATTCTGAAGGCGTCAAAAACGAAACGCTATCACGGCATGGGCGCGGGCATGGAGCTTGAAATGGACACCCGCCGCAGCGGCCCGCTGCTGGTATCGATGTTCGCCAACGTTCGCGTGTATCGGTTTATGGGCGACCTCAAGATCAATTTAAAAGCTAAGAACTCATTCGACGAAGAAGCAAAATTCAGGTTCGAACTCAAGCGGTACACGTATCGCACGGCGATCGGAATTCGCTTCCGTTTCGCGCCCGAATAAAGACTCGCACCTGGCGAAGCAACCGCTGTGAACCCGAGCGATCTCGCAAAACCACCTCCCGCCAGGAATTCACATGGGCAGACTGGCTAGATTCGTAAGCGTCGCGAGCTTAGTCGCGCTGACTTTGATGTTGATCGCAGCGGTAGGGCAACCGCTTTTTACCGACGACACGTGGTGGCACCTCGCTCACGGCAAGGCCTACGCACAGCAAGGTCCGAACCTCAGCGCCGACCCTTTGCTCTATGCCGCCCCTACGCCCCCCGCCCCCGCGGCCTGGCTCGCGGACGTCGCATTGTACGGACTCGATCGCATGGGCGGCTTCACCGCTTTGCGGATCAGCCATGTTCTGCTCGTCCTGGGAATCCTCGGCGTGCTTTGGTCTCTGCTCGCAAAGGCCTCACGATCTCTCACGGTCGCATGTACAGGCACCATCGTCTTCATTTGCCTGGCCACCTATCGCCTGATTCAGTTGCGACCGCATCTATTTACGATCCTGGCTGCACTGCTTCTTTATCAGTGGCTGTTCTCGCGCTCGCGTGTGCCGTCGATGCGACAGGTTGCGTACACCACCATACTGCTCGGTGTTTGGGCGAACGTTCACGCAGCATTCGTGTTGGGTCCGGCGATTGTGGGTATCGGTCTCGCCGGGGTCCTCATTGGCGAAGCACTCAAGCCGAAAGAGGAAAGACAATTCTATTCGACACGCATTCGACGTCTTGCCGCGGCGTTTGTTCTGGGCTCGCTGGCGACATGCATCAACCCCACTGGGTTCGAACCGCACTTCGCCTACGTGATTGCAGGAGACGAGACACCATCGCTTGCGCGCGTTGGTGACGAATGGTCATCGATCGATTTATTTTCGATTCCAATCGTTGGCGCAGCAGTGAATCCAATCGTGTGGATACTTGTCTGGGGATTGCTCTTGGGATGCGCGGCCGCGGCGGGGCAAACAATTCGTGCCGCCTATCGGTCTCGCAGCGAGGACGGCTTCAACTTCGTTGAACTAGGCCTTTCGGCTCTCTCGATTGCCGCGATGCTGTTTGCGGTTCGCTTTGTTTGGATGGCGGTCTTCCCGTTGCTGTTCATTGCAACGTCGACGCGAACTCGTCAACCGATGGCGAACAGCCGCGGCTCCGCCATGCGCATTGCCTTGGCCACCGCGCTGGTGGTTCTCGTGGCCGCGAATACGACGATTGGAAGCTGGCCCTCTGTTTCGCGGGCGTTACCGCGCTCATGGAGCGACTACAGCCTCGGGTTTCCGAGTCAGAAGTATCACGCACATACGGTCTGGTTTTTGCGCGACGCAGGGCTGCAGGGAAACCTCTTCGCGGAATATTATATGGGCGGGTTTCTCGGCTATTGGCTTGCGCCCGAGTTGAAGACATTCGTCAATGGCAGCCTGAATGTGACCCGAGATGCGATCGACTCGAATCTTCCGATTCGCGAGCGTCGCGGCGCGCGCGACGGCGAAACGTTTGTTGAACTTCTAGACCGCCAAAACGTGGAAGTTTTTATGGGCATCCGCTTGCCACGACAAGGCAGCCCGACACGGCCTTGGTTTCACACAACAGCTCACCTCGAAGGTGCGCCCGGCTGGATCCAAATATTTCGCAACTTGAGTTCAGCCGTGTACGTGCGAGACACACAAACAGGACGCGCCAACCTAGAACACGTTGCGTCCTACTATCAGGCCGCAGGTCTACCCTTCGACGCCGCGCGTGGTTTCGAGCCTGCTGCGGTCATTGACGTGCACCCCGAATGGGCGATCGCCCACGGTCTCGTACCTACGTATTTCGACAAAATCATGAACGAGGTAAACGATCGGTCGTCCTCGACGCGACCCCGAGCGCTCAACATGCTCGCAGAGATTTACGCGGCACTCGGCGTCTATGATCGTGCGATCGCGATCGACACGGAGAGGCTCGAGCAGATCCCCAACGCAGTAGTCGCTCAACGCCGCTTAACGTGGTCTCTACTGCGAACAAACGATTGGGGCGGTGCTCGTCTTGCTGGTCATAGGTTAAACGCTCTCGCACCCACTGACGCGCTTTCCCAAGGTATCGTCGCAGTAGCCACCCGAGCCATGACAGATCAAGATCGCATTCAAGCGGTCGCCCGACTGGCGGTTTTCAGCCACGCCGAAGCGGCACGACTCACGGGCGGCATGGCACGCCCAGAAACCCGGTCGCACTAGTTCGCAATGCCTTCACGAAGGCTTCACCAAGCCGCGCCGGTTCACCCCAAAAAACCGAAACCTTGCGGTGTGCCGGAGGATCAGACTTCGGCGTCAGCCTGCAGCTCACGCTCGATGTGGCCTCGCCAAATTGTGGCCTCGGCCTTCGTCTCCGGGAACTTCAATGCCTTGTTGAACCAGCGCAGTGCGTCCGCGGGAAGCTTTCGGCTGTAGTACGAAATGCCCATCAAAAGTTCGGCCTGACCTGGGCTCGGCAAATCACCCTTTTTTAGTGCCTTCGCCAATGCTTCGCTCGCTTCTTCCCAGCGCTCGCGCTGAATATGAACCTCTGCGAGACGGAGGTAGATAGAGCCTCCTTCGGAAAGCTCTGCGGCTTGGGTCAACGGGCCGACTGCCTGATCATACTCGCGCGACATAATCAGGCCGTTGCTCAAGAGCTCGTAGTACTTGCTGTCGAGGGTCCCAGTGCCTTGGTCGATACCCGATTGCATGACTTCGACCGAGCGAATGGGAAGTTCGAGAAAGAGTAATAGTTCGGCGAGCCGACGAATTTCGGCGTCTTCGGTCAGGTAGCCCTGGGTGAAGGCGAGCTGCAACGGCACGAGGGAATCTTCGTAATTTCCTAGCGCACCATGAAGCGTTGCAAGCTGAATCCAATAAGTCTTCTTCGGGAAATTCTGAATCAGCTGGTCGTAGATCGGAATCGCCTTCACGTAGTTCTTCTGCGTCAAGTGGATCGCAAGAAGCAGCTGCAGCCACCCTTCGTTGGGACTCGTCGAAAGATCGACAGCCTTCGCTGCGGGCACTAACGCAGCGTCATAGTCGTTCTTTTGCCAATAGGCCAAAGCCAGCAGATAGTGCGTGACCGGCGAGTCGGGTTCTTTTGCGACCTTGAACCAACGATTGAAGTAATCAATCGCCACATCCCATTCACTGAGCTGAAGCGAAAATTGGGCAATCTGCGCGTAGTACATGTCGAGATGCTCTTGGGTGCAGGCGGTTTCCTGACTCGCCAGAATCACGTTGTCGCGTGCGGACTTCATGTCGAGTCGTCCAGCGGCGAGGTACCCGCGCCAAGCGTAGTACCACCTCTTTTCTTCCGAGTTCAAACTGCGTATGCGCAGGCGATCGAGGATCCGATCCGCGTCATCCCACTTGCGCTCAGAATAGAACAACGCGACCTTGTCGAATCGCTTCTGGGTAAGCTTGTCGACTTGGTGTTTGCGCGCCCACGCGCCGCCCCTTCTCCTCTCGCCGCCACCGCCCTGCTGCGCTGCGGCAGTCCCGCCAAAGGCGAGAGCCAGCCCGGCAAGTAGAACAATCGTAACGATGCGAATAGTTTGGATTCGAATCACAACTCAGTTGTCCATATCAAAGGGGAACCACATTTGTTGATTGGGTCGCTCGACCGGCACGCCTGAAACGATCTTGGGGTTGTACTTCCAGCGACTCACCGCGGTGACCGCAGCTTTGTCAAAGGTGCCAGGCGGCTGAGACTTGACGATTTCAACGTCTTTCACCGTTCCGGCTTTCGAAATTGTAAAGGCGACGTGCACAAAGCCTTCGATGCCACGCTGTCTGGCGCGCATTGGGTAGTCGGGCTCGATTCGTACTAGCGGCACCGCGTCGCGGTCCGACCCCGCGCCACCCACAAGTCCGTCCGCGATGGCGTCGCTCACGTTCAGGCCGCTCATGACCGAACTAAAGTCAGTCGAGGGTTCCAAACTGGCCTTCGACATACTGATGTCCGGCGGTGGCGGCGCTTGTTCGGGCTTCTGCCGTTTGGGTGGTTCGCGCTTCTTTTCCTGGGGAGCCTTGTTCTTCCGCAGGCGCACAAAGTCGATTTTCGGAGAGCTCGAGCCCTCCTGCAACTTCCCTTCGGCGCTGACGAGCGCCTGCATCGTCCAGAACAAACCGAACGTGATGACACATGCGAGAGCGAGGGAAATGGGGATCCGCGCGGTCATCTATTGGATGATCTCGGCTGCCAATGAAATGCTCTTGATGCCGGCCAGCCTGGCCGCATCCATGACTTGGACCAAGAGCCCGTTTTCGCTCTTGATATCCGCCTGGATGATCACAGCGCCATTGGGGTTTTCCGCGCGCATGCGCTCGATGTTTGCTCGGAGTGCGCGCGGATCGATCTGTCGTCGATCCATCCAGACCTGGTTCGTGTCCGTGATCGCAATCAGGATGTTCCCCTTCTCGTTTCGCGTCGCTGTCGACGCGCCGGGCCGGCTGATTTCAATGCCAGCCTCCTTTACGAACGAAGCGGTCACAATGAAGAAGATCAACATGATGAAGACCACATCCAGCATGGGCGTCAAGTTGACTTCACTCTCCGGCTTATTACGGCCTCTTTTTCGTCGCATGGGGTTCTCTCAGTCCGAGTATGAATCTTCGTCATGATTGATGTCTAGTTGGTCTTGCTCTTGAGCGGTGCGGGCTTCGGCAAAGTGTTCGAGCTGAATGCTGAACAACATGCCTGAGATCGCCGCCACCATTCCCGCCATTGTGGGGAGCGTTGCCTTTGACACGCCGGCCGCCATACCGCGGGTGTTTCCTCCGCCACCGGCCATGACGTCGAACACTTCAATCATCCCTGTCACGGTGCCGAGAAGACCCAGCATCGGGCACACAGCCACCAACGTACGAATCAGGCTCAGGCCATCCGTGAGCCGGAGATCGATCCGCGAGATCAACAAGTCGCGGATCTTGTGCGCGCTCCACGAAGAATGGTCTTCACGCTCAGCCCAAAAGCTGACAACCTTGGACGCGTACTCACGATGCCCGATGCGGAAGTACCAAAGCCGCTCCAAGATCATGGTCCACATCGTGGCGGTTACGAAGGCGATGACCAGCAACACGTCTCCACCGGTTTCAATGAAACCGCGGACGGCTGCGAACGCCTCAATCTCCCACATCGAGCCCCTCCGCACGGGCAGCGATCAAGCCTGCACTCTGCTGGTCGAGGACGTCGATGATGCGCGACGCACTGTTGCTCAGCGTGTCATAGAGAAGCACGAGTGGAATGGCCGTGATGAGACCGAGCATGGTCGTCACAAGCGCTTCGGAAATACCGCCGGCCATCATCTTGGGATCGCCAGCGCCAAAGAGCGTGATGGCCTGAAAGGTCTGAATCATACCGGTCACGGTTCCGAGTAGGCCGAGCAGCGGCGCAACCACGGAGACCGTCTTCACCAGCCACAGGTATCGCTCGAGTTCGCTGGTCTCTTTAAGCACCGCTTCGTCGAGGCGAAGCTCCAACGATTCGCTGCCAATCGCAGCTTCGTTCTCGGAAATGGCGAGGATACGACCCAGCGGATTGTCCGTGTTCGGCAAGTCGTTCTTCTGCTGGGCCCTTACTTTTCGACTGGCCGTCGAAATCACGAACCAGCGCCAGATCCCGACGAGGAGTGCTCCGAGACCCAACACAATGATGACGCGACCGACGACACCACCTTGGTTCACGCGCTCGACGGGACTCGGCGTATCGAGCAACGCGTTGAGCAGGGCACCCTTCGAAGGATCAACTGCGAGCTTCGCGTAGCCAGACGTTGCGGACTCGAAACCGCCCACCGTGTCCAAGTACTTCGACGGAGGCTGTCGGCTCAATTCGCCGAGGGTCTGCTTCACGGGGTCCCAGAGCAGGTAGCCGCCGTTCGAAATTGCGGTAAACGGTCCGGCACGGATAATTTCGCGTACCGCTTTTCCGCCCCCGCTCGTAATGATTTCCGCTTTGAAGCGCTCGACCTTTCCCTGCGCCGTAATTTCGCGCTGCATTTCGAACCAAAGCGCTTCGAGATCTTCGGTGGTCGGCAATTCTTTGCTGCGACCGAGACGATCGAGCAATTCTTTGCGCGGGCCGAGTTGTGCGCTGGTCAACGACTCCCAGACTTGACCGCTGAGATCATTGGAGACTTGGCGAACGACGCCGAACAATTCACCCATTTGACCGAGACGCTCGGCCAGAGATTCTTCGAGGCCGCCGATCAAGGGTTCGTTGTCGTTGTAGGTGGTCTCAAGCGTTTGGCTCTTGGCTTCTTCGTCCGCGAGAACGGCGAGCACTTGGTCGAGCAAGCGCTGCTGATCATCCTTTGCGGCAAGAAACCGGTCCTCTCGAGCCTTGTTATCAGATGATTCTGCGATGAAGCCTTCCTTTACCATGCTGAGAAGATCGTCGAGCGTGGTGGGCTCGGGGCTCTTCGGTTGCTCGGCGAGACGCGTAGGTTCGGAGCCCCCATCCTGAGCGAATGCGACCGGGGCCAGAATCAAACAAGCCGCGAGTGCAGAAACGAAAGCGGCCACAACAATGGTGACAGAAGCTGTTGCTTGAATTGCGCGCATCAGCCCTGCCCTCCCAAGGCCGCGGGAACGGGTAGCGGCAACCGGATCAGGTCAGGCGCTTGTTGTTTGCGTGCGATCTTGAGTCCCTCTTTGATTGCAGTCTGATAGCCCGAGTCGAGTTTTTCCCAGGCGCGCACTTCTTGATTCCAAACGCCGGTGCGCTTGCCGTCGAGTGATTGGTACACGAGCGCGATGCGACCGAAACGCAGGAAGTCAGCCTGAATTTCCGTGCCGTCGAAGGAGACGGTTGAACGATAGGCCTCGATGGTTCGACCGTATTCATTTTCGGTCTGATAGGCCTCCATGATCTGGCGGTACTTCTCAGCCGCCGAAACGTCCGCGCGGCCCATCAACTTGTGAAGTTCCTTGATGCGATCTGCGCGTTCCTCTGCAAGAAAAGGAACATCGAGGCGGACGGTCGCGTCGATGGCTTCGATCATCCGCAACATCAGCGGCGTCACGCTTCGGCCGACGACTTCGACGCGGTCCACTTGATCGTTCAGCGACGTAATCTCTTCGTTCTGAAACTCGATCAGCCGACGCATCTGCGCGTTGTACACGCGAATCGAATCGATCTGCGCCAACGTGTTCTGATACTTCGTGAACAGGTTCTCCGTCTCGGCACTCACGTCGTCGATTCGAACCTGCGATTCTTTGCCGTCCACATTGCCCTGCTTGCGCACCGAAATCGCTTCGGCCAGAGGTTCGGATCCATCCGAACCGCCGTCTTGCGCGAACGCAGTACTGAAGGCCACTGTGGTGAGCAGCGAGCAGAATAGAAGGGCTGCGCATGTAGCCGCGCGCCTCTTCGGGGGAGCCATCCGGTTCATGGTCGTTCCTTTGCCAATCGTTCGGTCAGTGAGCGGTTTTTGAACTGCATTCATTTTGAGCGGCGCGTGCGATCGCCGTCAAAGAAAGTACGGGGTTCACACTCTAGCATCATGGCCCCGGTTACGGTCAAGCGTTGAACAGATGACGGTGGGCCGCGCGAGGCGTGACGAAACTTCGTTTCTAACGACTGGCGGTCTTACATCGAGTCACCTCGCATGACACCATGCGGCTCCCGATGAAAAAACTGACGTTGCCCAAGACACGCAAGATCTTGCGTCGTGATTGCCCAGGGCAACACGCCGGGGCTGCTGCTGCTTCGATCGATAGAGGCCACTACCGAAACGATCGTTACATCTGTTTGGATACTTTGCGCAGTCCGCCGGTTCCAACATGGGGCGATGACGTTGCGCTTCACTTCCATGTACGCCACCGGACGTATTGCGATTTTCACGAATCGATTTGGTACGAAAGCGCGATCCCGCCATGTCGCTGCCGAATTCATGAATTCAGGACCGCGCGAGCCTCCAACTCTTGTGGTCCGAGCGGAATCATTCCTGTCCGGTTGTACGTTCCCATCCGTCTCGCAAATTATTCTTCAAAAACTCTGTTGATTCATCCCGAACGTAGCGTTTTGGGGTCAACTTTTAAAAGGAGATACCGATAGCTCCACCCAGCGTTCTCTAGGAGACAGATCCGTGACACAGACATCCCTCATGCGCCCACTTACGTCCATCACTCGCGCAGCAGCAACAACGCGCCGCAGCGTGGCCGCATCTCTATTCGCAGGTGTGTTGATCACTTCCGCGCCGGGTTCTGTTCTGGCCGACGATGCCAAGGTTCAGCCTCCGCAGACACAGAACGTCACCCTGAGCGAAACCACGGGCGTCGATACCGTCGAGAGTCAGAAGCAGGTTGAAGCCGCGCGACAGTTGGTCGAAGAGCGCATTGCGAACAAAACCGCATGGATCGTGAACTCAATGGTGCAGAGCCAGTCCGCCGCAATTATCAACGGCCTGCAAAAGCTCGAAGATCGTTCAACGAGCATCGAGAGCATGCGCACGAAGCGTCTGAATGCCCACCTCATGACTGCGATGTCGAACTTTCGCGCGAAGGCTTATGCGAAGGCACAGGCGAACTCGAAATCCACTGTCGAGATCGTGGCGCAGCAATAGCTTTCTCCCGAAAGCAGCCGTTCTTCCTTCCACATCCTTGCAGACCGATCGGTGCATCGAAGTCGGTGTGATGCGACCCCGTGTCGGTACACCCGAATGTGCCTTCTATCGTTTCGGCAGGCTGGTCGGTCCGCTATTTAGTCCCGCGAATCGGGCACGGCTCCGGCCCGACAGAGGGAATGGAAGTGAAGCCTACGCATAAGATCAGCCGTGGACCGGTGTGGATTGAAATCGCAAGTCTGATCGGGATTCTCTTGACCGGTCCCGCGTTTGCGCAAGCAGACAGCGCCGCTTTCGAAAGAACAGAGGAACGCGCGCAGTGCAGTGACTACAACCCACTTCGCACGCCTCAGTTTGGCGATCTACACGTCCACACGCGCTACTCGTTTGACTCATACATTTCGAGTCAACGCAACGACCCCTGGGATGCGTATCGCTACGCCAAGGGGGAACCGATCATGCTTCCCGATGCCGACGGCAAGCAGACCGTAAAAGCGCAGCTTCGGCGCCCGCTGGACTTCACCTCTGTGACCGACCACGCCGAGTTTCTCGGACAGATCAACATCTGCACCGAGGACGCTTCGAAAGCAGGTTACTGGTGGCCCCATTGCATCATGACCCGTTCGCAATCATTCTGGACGCAGCTTCTTGCGGCGAGCTGGTGGGTGTCGCTCGGTGTTGTGAGTGACGCAAGCACGCGTAACTACTCTTTTGCATGTTCGTTGTCCGACTGCGATGAAGGCACGGCCGAGTTCTGGACCAAAATCCAGCAAGCCGCTGAAGATCACTACGACCGAACTTCCGCCTGCAGCTTCACAACCTTCGTCGGTTACGAATACACCGATGCCCCCGACCACAAAAACCTGCATCGCAATGTGATTTTTCGGAACGAGCACGTCACCGAACGCCCGATTTCCACTTATGAAACCGGCAGCCGGAACTTCCCCGAGCTCTGGTATCAGCTTCGTTCACAATGCATCGAAGGTGGAAAGGGTTGCGACGTGCTCGCGATCCCGCACAACCCAAACCTGTCGGGCGGGTTGATGTTCCCCGACCCGATCGACGAACGCGAAGCGCGAGAGCGTTTATTTTTCGAGCCCGTCATCGAGCTGACCCAACACAAGGCAGCGTCGGAATGCCGCTACGACCGGGTCGCTGGACGCGGATTGTTTACCGAAGACGAGTTGTGCGACTTCGAGCAGGCGAAAGCGGACAACCTCAGCATGCTCGGAACGGTGATGGGCAAAATCCGAACTGACGACGCCAAGCCCGTTCCACTCGAAAAATTCGGTCGCCGCAACATGGCGCGCAATGTGCTCAAGGACGGACTCGCCCTCGAAGCCAACACCGGAATCAATCCCTTTAAGTTTGGCTTCATCGGCTCGACCGATACCCACAGCGCGACACCGGGCGGTGCCGAAGAGGACAACTACGTAGGCAGCCTGGGGCGACGCGACTCGGACTACCGCAACGTGCAAGATCACTTCTTCGACAACCCAGGTGGACTCGCCGTCGTCTGGGCAGAGGAGAATGCGCGAGACGCGATCTTCGAAGGGATGCGACGACGCGAGAGCTATGCGACAAGCGGCACTCGACCCACCGTCCGTTTCTTTGCGGGTTGGGACTACGCGGACGACCTCTGCAACGCGCCGGACATGATTGCCCAAGCTTACGCCGGCGGAGTGCCGATGGGCGGCGACATCTCCCCCCCCACGTCATCCGATGCGAGCCACGGTCCGACGCTCCTGGTGAGCGCCCTCAAAGATCCGGGCCCACCGGGACGCGCCGGTACCGATCTGCAGCGCATCCAGATCATCAAGGGGTGGACCTCCGCAGACGGTTCAACCCATGAGCGCGTCTTCGATGTCGCCGGGGATCCAAACAACGGCGCCGACGTCGACCCCAACACGTGCGCGCCCCGGGGCGAAGGCGCTGCAAACTTGTGCCATGTCTGGCGCGATCCTGACTTTGATCCCGCTCAGCGCGCATTCTATTATGCACGCGTGCTCGAAAACCCAACCTGCCGGTGGTCGACACTCCAATGCCAAACCGCGGGTGTGAATCCCTTTGCCAACAACTGCAGCGAGCAAGCGACAATCGCCACAGCAGCAGCTCATGAACGCGGCGGCGAGGGTGATGTTTGGGGAACTTGCTGTCTCGACCCAAAGACGGAGCCCTTCTATTCGCCGGTCATTCAGGAACGCGCCTGGACTTCGCCAATCTGGTACACCCCGTAGGCACTCGAAGTACGCCCTTTTACCATAGGCCCGCCACCAGCGCTTCATATGAGCCCGCCGCAAGCGCTTCATCTATTGGTAAATCACGTCCTTCTATTTTACCGGTCACGTCCTTCTATATAGGTTTATTCTCAACGTATCGGTATTTTCGACCGCTGAGAGGCTGATGAACGCCTCACCTATGCAGGTCCGTACCCAAGGTTCTTGCGGGCGGTCCCCTCCGGTGCCGAAACATCATCCATATGCCGCAGCGCGAACCGGTCGATTTCGCGGCATCCTAAGCATAACGATGCACCCGACCTGCACATCACGACCGCAGAAACGATCCGCTCCCTTTCAATTCTCGAAACGGATGCTTGGGGTCATGTTCGTTCCGCTGATCTTCGTAGGGCTTTCAGCATGCGCGGACGAAGAAGCAAAGACAGACGAACAACAGCGACCCCGTCCGGTCGCGACGCAAGCAACCAGCCCCAACACGAATGACGTCCAGCAGACTGCCGAGCGTGGGATCGATTACCTGCTCAGTCGCGCCGATACGATTCCACCCGCTTGGAAGTTCAGCCTGTTCGGCACGCTTGCAAAGTTCACGTCTTCGAGTGCGCACCTTGAGGCCATCGGAAGCATCGCCAATCAGGGTCAGGGCGAACCCGTCATCGCCCTAAAGACGCCCCTAAAAAAGAACGACCTTCCCTGGCCCAGACACTTGCAAAAAATAATTGCCGAATTGATACGACGCCAGGCGAACGACGAACCCTGGCAAGAACCCGCCACTCAGTTGCAGGGACTTCTCGTCGACCACGAAGACATGCTATTTGCCGAGCTCGCGCCGACACAGGCTATTGTGTTTCTTTACCAGTTCGAACAACTCGGAATCAAGACCCGCCGAACTTCGTCCGACGTTGCCGCTTCACTTCGAGACCGATGGAAAGTCGAAGACCAAAGCAAGCTGCTCCAGGAAGCGGCGTTTATGTTTGGCGTGACTCATGTGATCTACACCGCGTCCGGTTACTTCGACCGCGCCCTTGAACCGGCCTCCTTTGCGACCGAAGCAGAAATCTTCGAACGCGCCGTCGCGCTCTATGCAGACGCTCTACCCGCTAACCCATATTTCCTAGACGTTGCTGGCGAGGTACTGGCCAGCCGCAAGATACTCGGACTTCCTCCTACAGACGCGACTCGCGCGCTCATCAAGAACCTAATGGACCTCCAAGCACCTGACGGAAGTTGGGGACAAAAACAGTTCCTTCACGACGTCCATGCGACGGCTGTCATTCTTCACGCCCTACTCGACTTTCCCAAACAGTTTCACACACGCAGGTAATGGACGTGGATTTCAATACTTCAACAACCGCATCCGGCGGCGATCGCAAGCCAAGGTTCAGCGACGAAGCGCTGGGCCGTCTGATTTTGTGCGCGACGATTGCCGTCGTCTATCCACGGATGTACTTCAGCTACGCCTTCTCCGACGAATCCTACTACCTCGCAATCCCTTACTCGTTCACGCTCGGAGTGCGACCGTTTTTCGATGAACCTTCGATTTATCAGCTAGCCGCTTTCTTCACGCAGCCGTTTGTCGAACTCTACGTTGCCATCACGGGCTCGAGTGCCGGACTCGTTCTATTCGGCCGACATCTGTACTTCGCATCGTCCATTCTTTGCGTAATGGCCCTGAGACACTTCTGGAAGCCACTCATCGGCTCGGGCCCTGGGTCAATCACCCAAAAACAACCTGCGTTCCCGGGGAGTCGGAGTCTACCTGCGGGGGCGTGAACGCGTCCGACCTGAACTGCCAGGATGTGCGCCACCGGTCGTCAATGGCACGCGCGAGAAGCCATCCGGTATGTTCCGCCCATGTCGGAACTGCCCGATTCCGCGGGTCGCATACACACTTGGCTCGGGTCGCTCGTCATCGTCGTCGCGTGCTTCGTCGTCTATTCCCCATCCCTGGGTGGCGGCTTCGTATGGGACGATGACACCCATCTACTCCTAAATCCTGTGTTCCAAGAAGATGGCCTGCGGCGCGTTTGGTTCGAGCCGCCGCAAGAGATCAACTACTGGCCAGTCACCTTCACGACGTACTGGCTCGAATACCAGCTGTGGGAGTTCGACCCCCTCGGCTATCGCGTGGTCAACATTCTCCTGCACGCGTTGGCTGCGATCGTGCTGTGGGCCGTACTTCGAGCGTTGCAGATACCATTCTCGTGGTGGATCGCGTTTGTGTTCGCCATCCATCCCGTCAACGTCGAATCCGTCGCATGGATCGCCCAGCGCAAGAACATCCTTTCGATGCTCTTCTCTTTGATCGCGGCCCTGCTGTTCCTTCGCTTCGAAGCCACGAAGAAAGCTTCGACCTACGTTTCATCGGTCGTGTCGTTCTTGATCGCGATGCTCAGCAAAGGCGCCGCAGCACCGTTTCCCGCAGCCCTGCTCTTGTTGGCCTGGTGGCGCCGCAGAGTGATCACCCGGCGCGACGTGCTGCTTTCACTGCCCTTCTTTCTCGTCACGATTGCAACAAGCCTGCTCGAGATATCGACCCAGATCCTGGTCGCGGACGACGTTGTGGTGCGAGACGACAGCTTCATGTCGCGTCTCGCGGGCGCGGGCTGGGTCGTTTGGTTCTACCTGGGCAAAGTGCTGTGGCCCGCCAACTTGACGTTCGTGTACCCGCGCTGGGAAATTGACGCGACGTCGGCGCTCAGTTGGGTCCCGCTTTTGGCGGGCGCGTTGCTCCTCGCCACGGCATGGCGCGCGCGAAGCGGATGGGGACGTCCCGTTTGGGTCGCGCTCACGTTCTACATCCTGATGCTTTCACCGGTGCTCGGTTTCTTCAACATCTACTACATGCGCTTTTCATTCGTTGCGGACCATTATCAATACATCGCGATGATCGGAATCGTGACTCTCGTGGTTGGGGGCGTGGGCGACGCGCTTCGAAAGGCGCCTGGCCTACCAAAATTCGTGGCTCCGCTTTTGGGCGCTACTTTGATTGCCTTCTTCGGCGCCAACACGATGGCATTGAGTGCAAGCTATGAGAGCGCAGAAATTCTCTGGCTCGAAACTCTTGAGAAAAACCCCGACGCTTTTCTTGCGCATTACAACCTCGCGCAACAGCTTCACGATGAAGATCGTTTAGAAGAAGCAGCGCTCCACTACCGCGAAGCGCTGCGGGTCCAGCCCCGCCATGCCGAGTCGATGAACAACCTCGGCAAGCTATTGCAAGACCAAGGTAAATCCGCGCAAGCGATCCGGGAATACCAACGCGCAATCGAAACGTCGCCTTCGTACCTCGACCCCCAGAACAATCTCGCCATCTTGTTTCAACAGGATGGGCGTACAGACGAAGCCCGAGCCCAATTTCAACGCGCGCTCGAGACCGCCCCTGACTCTGGGGTTGTACACTTCAATTTTTCGCGATTTCTCGATCAGACCGGCGACCCTCGAAGCGCCCTTTCGCACTACCGGCAGGCAGCCGCGCTCATGCCCAGGGACCCGCGAATCCAGACCGCACTTCGGGAAGCGATCCGTCGCGGCGAGAAGTGATCCGACACTCTGCTGGGGCCTGAACGAATCCCCTCGGGAAACCCGCATGGGAACGTAGAGTCGTGTTTCTCGGCGTAGACAGCGCTTCAGTAGCCGCTAAGATCACCTGATCAATTTTTGGTCAGACCAAAATGGTTAGACCAAACGAGCACGCGCCGTAGGATTGGGCCGGCTCCAGCACTCCAGCGCGCCCGCCGGAGAGATCAACAAAAATGCAATCGAGTTCCCGCAGTGCGGCCATCGCGGCCGAGCTTCGCGACGATATTCTGCGCGGTCAGTACCGCAGCGGCGAACGCCTCCCGTCCGAACGGGACTTGGCGGAACGCTACGGCGTGCACCGCGGCGCGATTCGCGAAGCCATGAAGCGCCTCGAACAACTTGGCATCGCGCGCACGGGCCCGGGTGGCGCGCGGGTCGCTCCGATCCACGAGGCAAGCCTCGATGTCGTTCAACATTTGATCGACCTACAAGACCCGCCGGATCCAAATATGGTCGACCAGGTGATCGAGGTTTTGGGCGGTTTGTTCAGCAATGCCGCGCGTCTGTGCGCCGAGCGCGCAACCGACGAACAGCGAGTTGAGATTCATCGCATCCTTGCAAGAGCGAAGGGTGAACTTCCCGCCGACGAGCGCGCAGCCGTGATGGAAGAACTCGGCGATTTATTCGTTGAAGCCAGCGGAAATATGGTGCTCAAACTTGTCCGACGCGGCGTGCGTACAGACTTCATGGAAAAAATGACTTCGCGGCGCCCCGAACTCCTTACGCCCTTCTCCCCGACCGAACTCCACTTCAAAGAGCTCGCGATCGCGATTGATCTGCAGAACGGTCCCGCCGCCGCAGAGGCCGTTCATCAGATCATTTTGGAAATACGTCGACATGCCATCGACTCGATTACAAACGAACGCAAGCGCCTACACATCGAGAGGCCTTCATCATGAAGAAAACAGTCATTGTCCCCGCGCTCGTTTTGATTCTTTGTTCCAGCGGTGCGTTCGTGCTCGTCGCAACCGCACCCTCGATCGAGAGCAAAGTTCCCGATCGCGCAGTCACGGCGGTACGCGTGCGCGACCCGCAACCGCAGAGCGTTCCGATGTGGGTGCGGAGCCAAGGCACCGTCGAGCCCCGTACCGAGAGCGCACTCGTTCCCGAAGTTTCCGGACGCGTGGTCTGGGTTTCTCCCGCCCTCGTTTCCGGTGGGTTCTTTGACGAAGGCGAACCCCTTCTTCGCGTAGAAACACGCAGCTACGAAATGGCTGTATCTCGGGCCAAAGCCGCTGTTGCTCGCGCGCGAGGCGAAGTGGACTTTGCGGCCGACGAGCTCGCGCGGCAGAAGGGAATGTCGGCACGCAACGTGGCGAGCCCTGCACAACTCAGCGCTGCCCGCCGCAACGACGAAGTCGCCAAAGCCGACCTCACCGACGCTGCGATTGGGCTCGAACAGGCGAGCTGGGATCTCGAACGTACCACCGTCGTGGCACCGTATCGCGGCCGCGTGCGCGTTGAGTCTGTCGACGTGGGTCAAGTGGTGAGTCCCGGCGCTCCGGTCGCGACCCTTTACGCAACAGACTACGCCGAGATTCGGCTCCCCGTCGCCGACCCGCAACTTGCCTTTCTCAATTTGCCCGACCATCCGAACGTCGACACTGACGCACTGCCCGAAGTCATCTTGCGCGCACGATTCGCAGGAAAAGAGAACACGTGGCGAGGCTTGGTCGTTCGCACGGAAGGCGAGATCGATCCCAAAAGCCGCATGGTGCACGTCGTCGCACGCGTCGAGGACCCTTACGCGATCGCCGATCAAAGCGAAGATCGCGCGCCCCTTGCTGTTGGCTTGTTCGTACACGCCGAGATTCGAGGTCCGGTGGCCGAAGACGTCATCGTGGTGCCTCGGTACGCCATGCGCGACGCCAATCACATCCTCGTGATCGACCGTGATGACCTACTGCGGATTCGCAAGGTTGAGATCCTCCGCATCGACGGCGACGAAGTGTTGATTCGCGGATCGCTTGAGCCGGGCGAGCGCTTGTGCGTATCCCCGATACAGGTCGTGGTCGACGGCATGAAGGTCATGACGATCCAAGACGACGAAGAAACACCGAAGGCTCGATTATGAAGGGCGTGATCGCATGGTTCGTTCACAACCCGATTGCCGCGAACTTGTTGATGGGTGTGTTGGTTATTGGCGGCGCACTCACGTTGCCCACGATCCGCCAAGAAGAGTTCCCGGCCATTGTCACCGACATGGTTCAGGTCTCGGTCGAATACACGGGTGCCTCACCCGAAGAGATCGAAGAATCGATCTGCTTGCGCATCGAAGACAAAATTGACGGCACTCCAGATGTGAAGCGCATCAATACCCGCGCAGTCGAAGGTGCCTGCGTCATTACGATTGAAATGGTCACGAATTCAAACGTGGATGCCGCGGTCACAGAAATTGAAAGTCGCGTCAATTCCATCGACACGCTGCCGGTGGATGCCGAGCGTCCGGTGATTTCCAAGCTCTTGTCCAAACGCCAAGTACTCGAGATTGCCATTTCAGGTCAGGTCGCCGAACGGGACTTGAAAGCAGTCGGACGGCGCGCCATCGACGCAATCGCGGACCTACCCCAGGTTTCACAGGTCGAACTCAAATACGACCGACCCTACGAGATTTCGATTGAAGTGTCTGAGGACGCGCTCAGACGCCACGAACTCACCCTCGAACAAGTCGCAGCCGCGGTCCGAGGCAGCTCCCTCGATCTTCCCGGTGGCTCCGTCAAAACACGCGGTGGCGAGATCCTTCTTCGCACCGTCGGTCGCGCGTATGAGGGCAACGATTTCGAGGAGATCATTATCCTCACCCGCAACGACGGAACATTGGTGCGCCTCAGTGAAGTTGCACGGGTCATTGACGGTTTTGAAACGGTCGATCTTCGCGCGCAGTTCAACGGCGACCCCGCGCTCATTATCGAAGTCAGTCTCGTCGGCGAAGAAGACATTTTGATTGCCGCGGCCGGAATCAAAGAATGGCTGCCCGAGTTTCGCACGACGTTGCCCGACGGGGTCGAGATTTTGATCTTCAATGACGAATCCGTTGACCTCGTCTCCCGTCTGGATGCTTTGACTCGCAATGCACGCAGCGGCCTGCTCCTGGTCCTGCTGATCTTGACATTATTCTTACGTTTTCGCGTCGCGATGTGGGTTGCTGCCGGTGTTCCGATATCGCTGCTCGGCGCCATCATGTTGTTCCCGACCTTCTCGCTCACGATCTCAACTCTCAGCGTGATGGCCTTTATTCTTGTGCTCGGCATTCTGGTTGATGACGCGATCGTGATCGGCGAGAGCATTCATTCCCACGAGCAGATGGGGAAATCTCAGACCCAAGCTGCAATCGAGGGCACCCAAGAGGTCTTCGTGCCGGTCACGTTCGGCGTCATGACAACGGTCGCGGCGTTCCTACCTCTGCTGATGTTGCCCGGTAGCCTCGGAAGTTTCTTCGGAGTCATTGCTTACGCGGCCGTCGTTTGCCTGTTTTTTTCCATTATTGAATCCATGTTCATCTTGCCGTCTCACTTGGCACATCGGCGTACGAGTTCGAAGAAAGGCAAACCCAACTCATTCGTTGCAGGGTGGCAGCGCATGCAAGAGACCATGGCGAATGGGCTCGAGCGCGTCGCAAAGTTCGGCTACGGCAGAGTTCTCAACGATGCGATCGAATGGCGATATGCCGCGTGTGCCGCCGCAGTCGGCGTTCTGATCATGAGTTCGGCGCTCTTCTCGAGTGGACGCATGCGGTATCAGTTTTTCCCACCCGTTCACGGCGACATGATTTTCGCGACCCTCAGCATGCCTCAGGGCATCCCGCTTGAGCGAACCGAGATCGCCGTGGCTCAACTTCAGAATTCGGCAGCCCAACTCAAGAAAGAACTCGACGCGTCAATCCCGGGGCCCTCGGTGGTAAAGCACGTTGTCGTGACAATCGGCGACAAGCTTTCGCGATCGGGTCCTCAGGGACCTTCAGCCAAGATTGGTGGTGCCCACGTCGCAGAGATCGGTTTGGAACTGACATCGTCAATGGATCGCGACATCAGAACCATCGAGGTTTCGAACCGCTGGCGCGACCTCACCGCCCCGATTCCAGACGCCATCGAGCTTTCATTCAACGTCCTTGCGTTTTCAGCGGGCAAGCCCGTCGACATCGAGCTTCGCGGCGGAAGCACAGAGCAACTCACTGCGGCAGCGGCTTTGTTGCGGCAGAAACTCGGAACGTATCAGGGTGTGTACGACATCTCCGATTCGTTCCGCGCCGGTAAACAAGAGGTTCAGCTCGCGCTCCGTGACGAGGGACGACTGCTTGGCCTGACGCAACTCGACCTCGCACGACAAGTCCGCCAGTCGTTTTATGGTGAAGAGGTCCAGCGCATTCAACGTGGCAGCGACGATGTTCGCGTGATGGTCCGCTACACCGAGCAAGAACGCCAAACCCTGGGCTCCCTCGACAACATGCGTGTGCGAACCAAAGAAGGAATTGAGATCCCGTTCGCGGCTGTTGCGAACGTGAAGCTGGCCCGGGGCTTCGCCACGATCGAACGAACGGACCTCCAGCGTGTCGTGACCGTCACGGCAGATGTGGATCGCAGCATCACGACACCCGAATTAGTTCTCAGCGACGTGCAGGATGCCCTTCCGAGCCTGCTCGCCGCTTCCTTCCCCGGCGTAACCTATCGACTGGGTGGAGAGCAGGAAGAACGGTCGCAAACCTCAAGCGGATTGTTGCGCGGTGCAGTTCTCGCGCTGTTGGTCATCTACACCCTGCTCGCGATCCCACTCAAGTCCTATGTCCAGCCTCTGATCATCATGAGCGTGATCCCGTTTGGAATCGTTGGTGCGATTCTCGGGCACTACATCATGGGTTGGAATCTCGTGTTCTTTTCGATTCTCGGGATCGTTGCATTGTCGGGAGTTGTGGTGAACTCATCGCTCGTCTTGGTCCACACGATCAACCGACGCCGCAACGAAGGGGTTGGCTTAGAAGAAGCTGTGCGCATGGCTGCGATCGCTCGATTTCGACCCATCGCACTCACAACGGTCACGACCTTCATTGGCTTGTTGCCCTTGATGTTCGAAGCTTCACCCCCCGCCATGCCGCTGATCCCGATGGCGATTTCTCTGGGTTATGGCGTGCTTTACGCTTCGATCATGACGCTCTTCATGGTGCCGTGCGGCTACGTGATCATCGACGACTGGGCCAAGTTCTTCCCTGGTATTGTGCCTGCGATAAAAGAAGCGATCACAAGACGTAGGGCACTGCCTGAAGTCGTAGTCGACGCAGACACTGACGCACCGACCGTGGACTCGACCCCATGGACCGGATCGACGAGTCAACCAAAGGGGCAGACGCTCAATTAATCACTGCGTTGTAAACCTTGACGGGAAACACGCGGCCATGCGATTGACTACGCCTCGCGCAGTAGGATCCGCGTACCGCAAACCGTAAATTCACCCGCTCCCGGTTCGAGGCCCGCTTCGCGCGCATTCGCCAAAACTTCGTCGACATCGTTCACGATAAATTCTACGGCTGCAACGCCATCTCCCCGCCCGTCGACGGCTTCCACAAAACGAAGCCAACCGGCATCGAGCGGGATCTCGACTCCGCCTTCCGGCGCGTCAATCACTCGGGAACCCGTGATGCGGCTCCATTGTTCCGCGGTGTCGCGCGGGTTGCTCGACTGGATCTGAACGCCGTCGATCCATGCCGTCGTGTCGGTTCGGCGATGAGACTTCCAGTCGGGTCCTGCCCAGCGCCAGCTGCTTGGCGGATCCGCGACGTCGAGTGAAAGAATCGCGCCCCCCACGTCCTTTGGGTGCAGATGAATCGTCGCGATGTCTTCGAGTGCGTGTTCCCAGACGATACGCACGTCGAGTTCTGCGAGTTGCTTGCGGTGTACGTCGAGGTCCTCGGTCTGCAGGATCACCATGTAGCCACCGTCCCCGCCTCGTCGGTCGAGCAGCCGGCCCGCGGTGGTGTCTTTTTCCGTCGGCGACACCACCTCGAGAAAAGTATCCCCCACCGGAATCACCGCGTTGCTGAGACCGAACAACTTAACCCCCGGATCGCGAAACCCCACTTCGAGATCAAGCACATCGCATATCGCGCTCACGGTGGGTTCAAGCTCACGTGCGACGAGGGCGATCTGTCGGATTCGCATCGACTACCTCCTGGCCGGATTCGAGGTTCGCGTCCATTCGCATCGCGGTCGCGAACCCAACAATGCTACCCCCGATCCGCCTAATCGGAGGCCACTTCTCACACACTCGTCTAGTCACCGTAGCGCCCACTTGGGTGCGACGGCTCGGTAGCCCTGTTCCAGCACGTTTTCTACAAGTCCCCAGTCGACCTTCCCACTGACTTCAATACCCACCCATCCACTCGGGCCTACGAACGGCGGCACGAAGAAGACATCCGAATCCAACGCCACGAGGTCGGACTGGGAATCAAACGTGGCATTGCACCAGATCGCGGTACCGACATCGCTGGCATGGTTGTCATGGAAACTCGCGAACGTCTTTTTCCCACCCCAAAACATGGGGAAAAAGCTCAGATGTGTGCGGAGTGAACCGGAGGCGCAGTCTTCTCGACTCGGGAGAAAGCGGGACACGGCGAAAGGTTCTCATTGTCTTTCATTCCAGTCTGCACCGAAACCAATATGAGAAGCCGCACAAACGTGCATAAAACCGGGCGACTTCACGTTTTCAATCGAGAGTTTTCTTCACCACTCTACGACAATAAACCTAGAACGTTATCAGGTGGCGGCAACGCAAAGTGATCAGAAATCATGGACGCCGCATCGGAGGAAAAGACCATTCGAGCCACCCGACAGACATCGCCCAAGAGCGACGGCCGGTTCGTATTCCAGGTCCTTGTATTTTCACGCATTGGAGAAAGACATGAAGCCAGCAAGCCACGAGAGCTCAGACCACTTCTTTATCGCTGCATACCTCACGGAGACTGCATGCGACGAGCAGGACGACGCTGTTGCTCCCAGCCTCGACCTTACGGCGAGCACCCTCAACCAAGCGTTGCGCGACGTCGCGCACGAAGAACTCGAAGTGGTCCGAAGCCGCTACCACCAACACGGCGATCCGGTTCGATGCGCGGTTGGAATCTCGCTTTCACTTCGCTCCCTGGCTGAAGACATTTATGGTGAGTCGCGCATCGCACGCTTCCGCGGTGTGGGCTGGCTCAATTTCTTGTTGCGAACGTCGGACGAAACCGTGCTGCGCCCGGACTTCATCGAGACGATGAGTCCCGCGCTCTATGGGGACCCTGTCGATGTGGAGTTTCCTAACGACTGTGGTTTCTGGTTCGACGTCGCGGCAAGCTGGATCGACCATCAACGCAACCAACCTCCTGCAGTGGCTTGTGTGACTGCCTTAGAAGCCGATGTTTAGGAAAGGCGACGACCGCACTGTCACAACACTGGCGCACAAGTCCTACTGAGCGGCCGCCCTCGCCCGTGGTCTCCATCCAGTCGATTCAATCGTGTTGAGTTGCCGACGAAGGCTTTGATAGGCACGGGCTGTATCGGACGCCGTTTCGGAGTCGAGCAAGTTGGTGGTTTCTTTGGGGTCTGTGTTCAAGTTGTACAGCTCTTCGCGCCACTGCTGCGTTTCGTATTGGTAGAACTGCATCAGTTTGAAACCTTGCGGGTCGCGGACCACCTTTGACACGGGCCACATCGGATCCGGACCGCCGCTTCGGAATAATTCCGCGTAGGCGAATGAACGTGTCGCACCGTTCCCTAGAGACTGACCTCCCCGAAGTTGTGGCAACAAGCTCACCGAATCGACGACGACTTCGGTTTGCGTCTGCACAGGCGGGAGTGTGACGCCCTGTAGCTCGGCCCGAGAGGCGCGCAAAGTGCTTGGCACCACGGCCTTCGGATCGAGACCGGCTAGTTCAAGGACCGTCGAAAAAAGATCCGTTGTGTTTACCAACGCGCTGCGTTCACGAGGCATCTGGCTTCCTGAACCTTCAACCCCCGCGCCCGCAATCACGAGGGGGACGTTGATCCCCCCTTCGTAGGTCGACCCCTTTTGTCGGAATGCTTTCGCCGAGTCAGGCGCAACGCCTTTCACCGACCCGTTGTCCCCTACAAAGATAATCGTCGTGCGCTCGAGGGATTCCTTTGAAAGCTCATTATTGAGGAGCCGACCGATTTCGGTGTCCATCGCTTCGATCATCGCCCGATAACAGGGGCCGAGGGCCCCGGGGGTTCGGAACGGCTTAGGGTTCTTACACGTAATCGAAAGATCGCTGAGATCGACGGTATGGAGCGTCGCTGGCGGCTTATGGAAGGGTTGGTGAGCGGCGTTGAATGCCAACCATACGAACCAGGGATCATCCGGTCGGTTCTTTTCGAACTCGTGAATCCAACTCGCGGTGTGGTTCACGATCTCGCTGGTGTTGTATTCGGGATTGAACCCACCCCCAGAGAGTTCGATTTGTCCGTTGCCGCGGTCTTGTAAAATAATGTCTTGCCAACCGAAATAGCTGTGGTTGATATTCTTGTAGGTTCCGCGGAAGAACGAAAAGCCCGCACGGTAAGGCGCGGCAAGCACTTGCTCTCGATTTTCGATTCCGTGCCCTGCATTCAAATGCCACTTTCCGAACGCAGCCGTGCCGTACCTATTCGCGGGATGACGGGCCAGAATTTCTGGAAGTGTGTGTTCGCGGTCTTTCAGATCTCCCCCGACCCGGGCAACAAAACCCACGCCCGTGCGGAAGCCGTACCGTCCCGTCAGGATCGTCGCGCGCGTCGAAGAACAAACGGGGTTCGACCACGTGTTGCGAAACAACACGCCACGTCGCGCGATCGCATCGATGTTCGGGGTCGTCGCGGGGTTCGTCCCCTCGCCATACACACCGATCTGATCGACTCCGACATCGTCGGCAATGATCAGCAATATGTTGGGTGGACGTGCCGCCGGCTCGATACCCGTCGAGTCTTCGACAGTCGCACCACATCCGAACGCGGCAATCGTCGCCACCAGCCACAGCAAACGCCTCCGCACATGCCGTTGGATGCGCAGCGAGACAGGTTCCATTGGGGTCGACCGCATGGGGCAATGCTACCAGACGCGATTCACGCGTTACCGATGCTAGTTGTTCTGGATCGACAAACCGCCGTCCACCAACAACACGGCACCGTTCATGAACGACGAAGCCGGCAACGCAAAGTTCAGCGTCGCGTGCGCGACTTCTTCGGGCTCTCCGTAGCGCTTGAGCGGCACGCGTCTGCGCGCAAACTTTTCCTTGGCGGCGTCGGGGATCGGTGCCGTCATCCCTGTGTGGATCGGCCCGGGACAAACACAGTTGAAAGTGACGCCCCGCTTTCCAAGTTCGACCGCCATCGCCCGAGTCAAACCAACAACGCCGTGCTTCGAAGCCGTGTAGGCGCTGACAAAGGGTTGCGCGCCTACGCCCTCGGTCGACGCGATGTTGATCACCCGGCCCGTTCCATCTTTTTCCAGATGGGGAAGTGACGCTCGGATCAAGCGTGCGTGCGCGGTCAAGTTCACCGCGATCGTATGCTCCCATTCGACCTCGAAGTTTTCACCTTCGACCGGCGCCGGACGGCTGATGCCTGCGTTATTGACCAGGATGTCCAGGCCGCCGAATTCAGCGGCCACTTCTGAGACCACCCGCTCGATTTCTTCAAGACGACTCACGTCAAGCACGAAGCCCACTGCAGTACCACCCGCTCCGCGGATATCGCTTACGACGGCTTCGACCGCGTCAGCATCGAGATCGCTCACCGCAACCTTGGCGCCTTCATCGGCAAAAAGATGCGCGGTAGCGCGGCCCATCCCACTTGCCGCCCCGGTGACAAGCGCGACCTTGTCTTTGATCGATCGACTGAGCTTGCTGATCCTGGCCACGAGATCCCCTCAATTCATTTTGATAAAAACCGATCATATCGCCCTGCACGGAGATGTCCTGCTCGCCGCGGCCCGTGGCTTCCAACATCGCCTCAAACAACCCGGGGCTGCTCTACTCGATGGCACGGCCCATGATCAAGTACCTGTTCCCAAGCGCAGACCGCGCGGCGCGAACCGCCGTGATGCTCGCGACCGACCCCGAGCTCGCCGATCACAGCGGCGGCTACTACCGCTCGATGAAGCATCGCGCCAAGCCCCTTGAGTTCGACGCGGCGTTTTCGGAGACACTCTGGGAAGTCGCTACAAAAGCAACTGCCACGCAGCGGTAGCAATTCGCAAAACGAACTCGTGATGGAGTGGGCTACTATCCCCCGCCATGTCGTCGAGTTCATCGAACGCTTGGCTCTTTGGACCGATCCCCGATTTGCTTTTCGGGTCCGGGCTCCTTTACTTCATTGTCTTGGCCGCGGTCACGATGGCAGGGTCGGCGGATGGCGGGGTGCTGCCCGCCGGGACGACATCAATCCTTATTTTGATGTTTAGCGGTGCCCACTACGGCGGCACTCTTTTGCGGGTCTTCGAGCACGCAGACCAACGGCGCACGTATCGGATCTTTACACTGCACGCGACGGTGCTGATGATCCTGGTTCTGCTGGGCGCCCTCTATTCACCCACCGCGGGTTCGCTCCTCATTACGATCTATCTAACCTGGAGCCCGTGGCATTACACCGGGCAGAACTACGGCATCGCGGTGATGTTCCTTCGTCGCCGCGGCGTTGAGATCAGTCCCGCCGCCAAGAACTGGCTCTACGCATCATTCGTCCTTTCTTATCTGTCCGTGTTTGTAAATTTTCACTTCGAAGGTGGGATCGGCCAATCAGATCCACTTGGGTACTCAGCCGACGCTTCGAGTGGGTTCCAATTTGTCTCACTTGCCCTGCCCGGTGTCATTCGGACCGTGTTGCTCTCGATTGTCGGCCTCGCCTACCTGGTTGCGATCGGGATGTCGCTATTTTTGCTGGTTCGCGCAAGCAACCTTAAAGCGGTCGCGCCCGCGGGCATGGTGATGTTGACCCAGTCCGCCTGGTTCGCCATTCCTCACCTCACGAACTTTGCAGCGATCGACACTCACATCCCGGCGCTAACTCTCAAGGGTGCAGGCAACTTCGAAGCCTATTTTGTCTGGGCCGCGTTTGGCCATGCGATTCAGTACTTGTGGATCACCGCCTACTACGCAAAAAAGGATCCGCGATGGTCGGGCATGCCAATCTACTTCGTCAAAGCCTTCGTCTTCGGCAATGCGATCTGGGCGGCCCCGCTGATCCTCATGGGTCCGGACACCCTTGGCCGCCCCGACTACGACGGAGGCCTCGCGCTCTGCGTCGCCGCCGCAGTCAACATTCATCACTTTATTGTCGACGGTGCGATTTGGAAGCTTCGCAATCCAAAGATCGCCGCCGTGTTGTTGCGTAACGTTGAAGCAGTCGCGCAGGATGCGCTTGCGATGTCCCGCTCTCGATGGATGCGTAGAACCGCGTGGAGCTTTGGCGGTCTGTTCGCACTTACTGCGGTCTTGTCCCTGATCGAACTCGAAAAGCGCTTGCCAACGGCGATGCAGAACCGGGACTACCAAGAGGTCGAAGCGATCCTCGATCGCGCGGCTCTCTATGGTCGCGATTCAAGTCAATACCGCACGATGCTGGGCAACCAGTTGATCAAGGAGCACTTGCCCTCTACGGCCCTCCCGCACTTTTGGCGAAGCCTGACCCTTCACCCCCAACCCGACGGGTTCTTGCAGGTGGGTGTGTTGAACGAAAAACTACGAGGCACCGAATTTGCGCTGTTTGCGTGGAAGAGGGGGCTTGAACGCTTCCCAAACGATCTTGGACTCAATCAGCGGCTCGGTCTATCGCTCGTCAAACTCCGGCGAATGAATCAAGCTCGCCCGTATCTCGAGCGCACCCTTGAACTCGACCCCGACAATGCCGCGGTGCGAAGAGCCCTCGACGAGATCCACGCCCAGGCGAAGGGCGCATAGAACGACCCCGAACACGTAATTCGACAGACAACACCCATCGCGAACCCGCCTTACGAGATCGGCTACTGGCCCTTCATAAGTCGTCGCAACAGCGCCAGGTTTTGGAGCGCAAGCTCGTTATGTGGATCAACCTCAAGCGCCTGTTCGTAGTAGCGGCTTGATCCGTTGTAGTCGCCCTGCTGAGCCAACACGACGCCCAAGTTGATATAAACCTCAGGGAAGCCCGGGTGTGCTTTGATCGCGGCTTCGAAGTGCTGGCGTGCTTTGTTGTACGAGCCCGCTTCGGCGTAAGCCGTCCCCAAGTTGTAGTACGGCGTATAGAGCCCATTGTGAAGTGGCAACCTCGGCTGATTCGGCGCATTTCCTTGGCCTATTACCGAAGGGTAGAGTTCGTCGGTCGACATCAGCGAGTGCGTGAACACGGTGATCGAGTTCTCAAACTTCGCCGCATAAGATCGCGCCTGGACGCCAAAGATCACAACGACCAAGCCCGCGACCGCGGCCCCGACCCGCATGCCGCGTTGCGACCCCGCAAGCAGATCAGCGATGCCCCACACCACGGCGATGGAAAGGCCCACGTAAGGCACGTAGGTATACCGATCCGCCAGCGACTGGGAGCCAACTTGCACGAGCCCCACCACGGGCACCAGAGAACCTACAAACCAGAACCATCCAACAGCGAGATACGGCTGCTGCTTCCGTCGCAAGACAACCGCAAGGGAGATCGCAATCAGTAGCAGCCCACTCCCGCACACATAGAGCAGAGGCCACCCGCCTGGATGCGGGTAGTAAATCGCGAGATCGATTGGCACGAATGCCTTCGCGGTGTAGCGGCTATAGGAAACAAGCGCGTTCTCGATGCGTTGACCCGCAGAAAGAACCGAACCTGCCTTCATGGCTCCACCCGTCGCCTGAGCCACCACGGTCACGACGATCGACGCGATGGTGAGCCCAAACAACGCCGCCTTTTCTTTCAACAGGAAAGGCAACTGCGCTCTTGCCTCGTTCCAATCCACAGAAAGCCGATTTAAAGGCCAGACGTCGAACAGCAACAATACGAAGGGCAGCGTAATAAGCATGGGCTTCGACATCAGCCCAAGGGCGTACCAAAGGGTGACGAGGGCCATCGCCTTTGCGTTGGGTGCCGCGCAGTAGCGGAGGTACTGGCCGAGCGTCAGCAACAGAAAGAACGTGCTCAGTACGTCTTTGCGTTCGGAAACCCACGCGACCGATTCAACGTGCGCGGGATGCAGGGCAAATATTCCCGCGGTGATGGCGGCGAGCCAATGGCGACTCGTGGCGTTCGCGAGGATCCAAAACAACATCACCGTATTGGCGGTGTGAAGCAGAACGTTGGTGGCGTGATGTCCGCTTGGCGTCATCCCGAACAACGAGACATCGAGCATATGTGACATCCATGTCATCGGATGCCAATTGAACGAAGCGAATTCGATAAACGACCGCACGACCCCGTCGACGGTCAACCCACCCAGCACCATCGAATTTGCGGTGACATACTGGTCGTCGTCCAGGTTGATGAAGCCATGCCCCAATACCTGCCCGTAAGTTACGAGCACGGCGACACCCAGCAGCGCACTAACACCAATCATTTGCTGAGTACGGGACATGAATCGCTTGCGGCGCTCCGCTATAAATTAAGTGGCTTAGAGAGTGAGCCGTTTCGATATTTTTTGCAATTCGGGTCGATCGAGCGGCTCGTCGATTCATACACCGCGCGATCTATCAACCGCCAAGCATGCAGCCAAGCAAGCCGCCGTCCGTGCCTCCGACGCACGCTCCCAACAACTGAGTGTTCGGCCGATCGTGCCGCAACGAGTCGCAAAGACCGGAGAATTTCCTGCGACAGAGCAGCACCGCAACTAACGCGTTCGGCAGACGTCCAAGTCGGCTCCAGCGACTACGGCGTTACACCAACGCATACATCTCGCGCTGGCTGCTTGGGGCAACTCTTTGCATGGCCGCGTTGCTTCGATTTCGGCTTCTTTCGGTTCCCTTTGAGCGCGATGAAGGCGAATACGCCTACGCGGGCCAGCTGATCCTGCAGGGCATCGTCCCTTACGACCTTGCATACACGATGAAGCTCCCGGGCGTGTCGGGCATCTACGCGATGATGATGCTTGTCCTTGGGCAAACCCACGAAAGCATTCACCTCGGGTTGTTGATCGTCAATGCGATCACCATCGTGCTTGTGTTCGCATTGGGAAAGAAGCTGATCGGGCCTCTGGCTGGCGTCGCGGGCGCGGCGTTCTTCGCCGTCGCTTCTACCTTGTCCTCGGTACAAGGGCTGTGGGCGAACACCGAACACTTCGTCCTTCCCTTTGCCCTCGCCGGCATCCTCACGTATTTGCGGTGGCGATCAGATCAACGCAATCGCTTCCTCGTCCTCGCCGGTGTGTTTCTTGGCACCGCGATTCTCATGAAGCAACACGGCACCGCGTTCTTTGCCTTTGTCTTTGTGTGCCTTGCTTGGGAATTATTTGTGAGCCGCACTGGGCACTGGCATCCCGCGGTTCGACCGATCGCGAGCCTTGTGGGAGGCGCCGTCCTACCCATCGCGATCACGGCTCTCGTCGTGCTCGCGCTCGGGAACTTCGACAAGTTCATTTTCTGGACGACCGAATACGCGACGACGTACGCGTCGGGGAATGGACTCGAGCGCGGTTGGTTCAACTTCGCGCGCAAGGCCGGCCCGCTTTGGCACGAGGCGCGCGCCATCGGCCTCATGGCAGCGATCGCACCAATTTGTCTCGACTGGTCTCACCGCGGACGTACGCGCTCGACGATGCTTTGCTTGTTCGCTCTATTCTCGATCCTCGCGATTTGTCCCGGCCTGTTCTTTCGCCCCCACTACTTCATCATGTTGCTGCCGGCTGTGGGGCTTTTGGCAGGAGCGAGCCTTGATCGCTGCTATCGCCTCCTGGTCGAGTCGCGACAAAACGCCCTATTCCGCTCCGTGCCTGCGCTCGTCGCCATCGCCATCGTCGCCATAACGTTGTTGGTAAATCAGGACTACCTCATTCACGCCTCCCCCGAACAAGTCGTTCGCAAGACATATGGCCTGAATCCATTTTCGGAAGCCCTGGCAATCGGGACCTGGCTAAAAGAAAACACAGAAGAAGACGAAACGATCGCCGTCCTGGGTTCTGAGCCGCAAATCTACTTCTACGCGAAACGAAAATCGGCAACCGGGTACATCTACACGTACCCGTTGATGGAAGATCAGCCGATGGCCAAAACGATGCAGGAGGAAATGGCTAGGGAAATTGAGACCGCCGCACCGAGGTATGTCGTATGGGTCCACGACGTCAACTCGTGGGCGCCGACCAAGAAATCTGTCACCCACATTTTCGATTGGTTCAACGAATTTCAGGCCAACTACCGCGTGGTCGGTTGGAGCGAGGCGCGCCCCAAGGGCTCCCACGTCTATTGGGGGTCACCGACGACGTGGCCACCAACAAGTGCGTCCTGGATCGGTGTATACGAGCGCCTCGATGCACCGCGCCAGAACCGGCGATGAGGGCGCCTCGTTGAATCGAATCGGCCCAAACATCGCACTCGCCATGGCAGCCGCGCTATTCGCCACGATGGTGCTCACTCACCTTTCCTACCCGTTGATCTGGGAAGATGAGAGTGACTCGGTCATGTTCGGCCAACGGATCCTTCGTTTTGGCTACCCGAAGATTCACGACGAAAAAAACACCCTCTACGGCTTGAAGGACAAGCTCGAAATTGGAGTCGCCCCGGAGACAGACGCCTACACGGAGGCCCCCCTCTGGGTCAACTACTACGTCGGCGCCATCGGTGTCGCTTTGGCCGAGCAGGTCGACGACGTTTATGAAAAGACATTTCGAGTGCGCTTGCCCTACACCCTGATCGGATTTGCGGGTTTGATATTGCTCTTCGTCGCCGTCGCTCCAGCAATGGGCGCGTCGCGGGGTGCCAAACAACGCGCGGCTTTCACCTATCTATTCATGCTGTGCGTTTCGATTTCGCTGATCTTGCATCTACGAGAGGCGCGCTACTACCCGATCGTCCTGCTGCAATACGGCGCGCTCGTCTACGCGTTCGTCCGACACCACTTCTATGAAGAACTCTCCTTTGGCCGCTACGTGGCGATCTCCTTCGTTTCCCTATTCCTGCTCTTCAACACCTTTTATCCGGCGTTTGGCGTCTGGTGTGTCGCGACGAGCATTTTCCTCGGGTTGAGAGCACTTCAGCGAAACGAACCCTTTGCGTCAAAGGTCGCCAGCCTCCTCCGCACCAATGCTCCGGTCTTCATCGCAACAGCCACAGTACTCCCACTCCTGCTTTATTTCGACTTTGCCGTACAGGCAGATCGCTGGTTCGATCAGTTCGGAAGTTCAGTCGCGGCCTACGGGTACAACCTTTGGATTGTGCTGTTCAACATGTTGCGATTCGAATTCTTGGTGCCGGCGCTAGTTCTAAAGGCGGCACTTGTCGTTCTGAAATTTTCCCATCCAACTTCGCGAACAGATCTCCTCGCCGGAGTCTCGACTTCCAATTTCTTGGCAACTCTCCTGGTTTGCTATTGGCTCGTTGTTTCGCGAAGCCCGTTCATCTTCGAGCGCTACTTCCTCACCATGGGCCCCTTAATCACGATCATGGTTTTGATTGATGGACACATCCTTTACGAACGCCTGTGTGGCCTCGGCGGTAAGATCGAAAAACTCGGTCTGCGATCCGGCGCGGCTCTCGCTCTCATTCTGGCTGCCGCCGTGCTTTTCGTTCGCGCACCCGAAATCGAGGGGCGCGTCTATGAAATGCGCCATCAGTACAAGGGCCCCGTCGACTACTTCGTTCCGTATATCTTGGAGAAGTATGAACATCCCGAAGATCTCGTCGTGGCAACCAACTACGCCGAGCCGGTTTCGATGTTCTACCTCGGCAGTCACGTGACGGTTGGGTTTTACGGGACCGACCTCGACCGGGACCTCACGATCCAGCCCGACATCATTGTCCCCCGACCGTGGAAGCGTAACCTTGAGGCGCTCGAAATCCTCGCCGCCGGTGCAACCTACGAGATCAAGTCGTTCGAAGTCAAAAACCAGATGACGAACAACACGCCGGCCCTGTCTCCGTACTCGTCCGAAGGCCTCAAGCATCGCTACAAAACGGTACTTGCCACCACTGCACGCGAGCGACTCAACATCTTCGAACTCGTGCCGAGAAGAGCCCGTTAGTTCGACGCTGCCTCGTGATTCTGCTCCAAAGCACGGATAGCGAGCGCTTAGTAATAGAGCCGAAGCTGCATGGCCGCGTAGTTGAGGAACGCCGCAATCGCAACGAAGCTCCACACCATTGCCGGCCCCGACACCGCACGGATCCGCGACAAGCCCGGGGCTGCGAGCACGACGACAACGGGAAGTACTGGCAAGTAGAAGCGTCCCCATCCCGACGTCTCCGCGTACCACAAGCTCGCAACGTACAGCGCAACCCAGCCCACCAACATCCATTCGCGCGTGCTCGTCTCGCGATCGCGAAGCCACATGAGCACGGCCGTGACTGCGAATAGTTGGATCAAACAGAGTACGTGGTAGAGCGCACTAGAATCCAATGTCGCCATGCGGTCAAACTCGTGTGCGTAGAGTTCAAGAGATCCAACGCAGTACTGGTATCCGAAGAACACGGCGAGCGGCAGCACGACGAAGAGAAGCGTATCGACAACCAGTCCTCGGATGAATTCGATCCAGGCTCGGGGCTCGGCGTCATTTGCCCGCAGCGCAAAGCGGAGCGCACGCCATCCAGGAATAACGGCAAGCGCGGGCAAGAAGGACAGCTTCGTAAACAAACCCGCGATCAGAACCACGCAGATCGCAAGCACCGGACGAAGCTTGCGCGACGCGCCTTCGTCGAGAGCAAGCGCAGCCAGCGCCGTCACCCAAAACATGACGAAAGCGTCCGTCTGTGGATAGACGAACGATCGAACCCAGAACATGTGTGTCGCGAGCAACACAAGTGCCGGGAACCGTACCTTTGCATCGACCCCAGTTCCGGGCATGAGGGACCGAGCCACAATCACAAGAGTTCCCAACGAGGCCACGGAACACAACGCGCGGTAAGCGGTCTCGGCAGAGAACCCGGTGCCAAAGCTGAACGCACCGGAGAGCATCGGAACCAACAAGCTATTGGCGTGATAGTCAGTCCGCGCATAGTCGAGAAGCTTCGCCGATGCGTCGACTTCCCCCGCGAACCACGCCGCGAACATGTCTGCGTGATCGCAGTAGCCGTCCCAACACTGCATCTCGTAGTAGAGCCATTCGCGGTGCGAGTAGTAGGCGGCGAGCGCGACGACCCCGAACCCGACTGCGGCAGCGGTGGTAGAACGCAGCGGCCCACTGGGTTCCTCCGCCTCTCGAAAAATCTCTCCGATGCGACGTCGATACACGAGTGCAAGCGCCCACGTCGCACTCGCCAGGCTCACAAGAGGCAGGAACCATTGGTAGCCATCCACGCGCGCGAGGTAATACGGAGCGCGCCAGTGGCCTCGATAGTTCCCGGACTCTGCAACCAAAACGAAATAGTCGGCCGCAAACGCGTAAGCGACCGAAACCACGGCAAGTGCGCCGGCCAGCCGCCATGCACTTTGGATCCATGTCCGCGCTGCTTCGTCGTGGTCTTCGGATATCACAGGTGCAGTCGACAATCGTCGGGTGCTCACTTTGAAGGCAGCCAATGTTATCGCGGAGCCCTTCGCGTGTGAAGTCGCCTTCGAGCACCGATCTCAACTTTCGTCGCACGGCAACGGTTATCGTAAGCAGTTCGCATTCTACGTGATCACGAAACAGTCATCGCGACTGATCGTCGAAAGATCACCAGCCGGCTCTTGGTCAAAGCGAAAACGTGCAAATCGCCCCCATCAACCTGACGCATTTTCACGTGATGACGCACAATCGCGACGCGCTCGGTAGCAATTCGATCACAACTCGAAATTCGCGCCCGTGCAGCCCCAAACCAAAGGAATACACTGAGCGCCAATCGTCCGTCTGCGATTCGTTTGCCCCAGATGCCCCGGTGATTTGCGGCGAACCGGCTCGTTATACTATTGCGCGCCCGAACAAAGACACGGCTTGCCGACGTGCAGACATCCCGCCCGACACGTGAGCGATCGCCGTGTGCGCACAAACTCTTTGATTCTGACAAATGGAGCACCCTCATCATGATCTACGACAGCATCCTCGACACCATCGGGAATACCCCCGTTGTGCGACTCAACAACATCGCGCCCCCAAACGTAGAAATGTTTGCAAAAGTCGAGTCATTCAACCCACTCGGCAGCGTCAAAGATCGCCTCGCCTACGCGATCGTGACCGACGCCGAACGACGTGGCGTACTGAAGCCGGGACAAACAATTGTCGAAGCCACGTCGGGCAACACCGGCATCGCACTCGCGATGGTGTGCGCCGCACGCGGATACAAATTCGTTGCCACGATGGCGGAGAGCTTTTCGATTGAGCGCCGCAAGATCATGCGCGCCCTCGGCGCGAAGGTGATCCTGACACCCGCGGCCGAACGCGGGACCGGCATGGTCAATAAGGCGGATGAACTCGCAGAAAAATACGGCTGGGTTCGCGGGAGCCAATTCGACAACCCGGCGAACCCCGCGTACCACCGCACAACAACAGGGCCCGAAATTTTGCGCGACTTTGCGAACCGTAGGCTCGACTACTGGGTCACCGGCTGGGGAACCGGCGGCACCCTGACCGGAGCCGGCGAAGTCATCAAAGCAGCGCGGCCCGAAGTGAAGATCATTGCAACCGAGCCCGAAGCCGCGTCTCTTCTCGGCGGTGCCGAGTGGGCGCCCCATAAAATTCAGGGATGGACGCCCGACTTCTTGCCCGAAGTCCTTAGCCCCGACGTCCATGACGAATTGATTCCGGTCGGGGACGACGAGTCCATCGACTGTTCGCGACGGCTCGCAGCCGAAGAAGGGATCTTCGTGGGCATTTCCTCGGGCGCAACACTCGCGGCAGGGTTCAAGGTGGCCGCCAAGGCGGAAAAGGGAAGCACAATCCTCGTCATGCTTCCGGACACCGGAGAGCGTTACTTCAGCACTCCGCTCTTCGCCGACATTCCCGAAGGATCAGACGACGATTGGCTCGACACGCTCTAGCGGGGCGCAGCCGCTCGTTCGGCTTTTCCTGACCGACCACGCAAGCGAACGACAGTCAAACGCGAATGTAGATTTTTCTGCCTTCGCGTTTGTGGTTTGCACTGCTAAAACTCGGAGGCTAGCGAATCATCTTCGAGCGACTGATGCCCGGGGTGGACCTTCATCTCGGGAACCTGCGCCGACAAGTCGAGCAACGTCTTGAGACTCACCGCACTCTGCGGCGGGTTGTGGGAGAAGCTTCCGGGCTCGACGCCGTTCTCCCACCCCCAACGCGTGTGGGTCGCATCCCCGACCAACAGATGGGGCCCTTGCGGTGTGCGAACGACGAAGGCCGTGCTGCCCGGGGTATGGCCCGGAACATGGATGGCCCACACCGAACCATCCCCGAAAATGTCGAGCACTCCAGCGAATCGGCTTGCCGGGTCTTCGGCAAACGGCCACTCGTTAAGCGCCGAGGTGGTCGAGAGCATGCGATCGATGGTGCCCCGCGTAAACGCGTTGAGGACTTGGCTTGCTTCTGTTTCTCCCGGGCCGGCATAGACGGGCGTGCCGGTCGGAACGTCCGGCAGTCCCATCACGTGGTCCATGTGCAGGTGCGTGATGAACACCCCTGCGAGTGGCTCGGGTTGTGCCGCCAACCATTCGGCCGTCGTAATTTGCACGTCAACTTGGTCAGCCTTCATCGCCCATCCAACAAGCCAACTCACATGTTGACTCGACTCGGGAGTCCGAAAGCCTGACTCCACTCCAGAGTCGACGATGAACGTGCCGAACTTCGGATGGCGCAATACGTAGAAATAGATCTCGATCGGCTCGTCACCGTCTTCGAGATTTGCCGCCACCGCATTCGGATGATCCAAGTTGATCAAGCCACTGCGGATCACCGTCCAATGTGCAGCCAACACTTTTTCGAACACGATGGGACCCGGTTCGTTGATGACACGAAGCATGTCGTCACTCGACGCCGGCGTACCCAGACGGCCTTGGACCGTGGGATGATGACTCGCTGCACAGCCGCCTGCGAGGCTGGCGAGCAGCGCGCTTAGACTCAGTACGAAGGAAAGCCGCAGCATCAAGACGGCGTTCATACGGCTGTCGATCATTCGGTCGGGCATGGTTGGATCTCCATTTAGGTTGATTCGAGGATCAATCTCTCACCTTCTCTGGCGTATCGAAATTGGCGATTTTCACATGCAAGTATGCGTATATGAATATCTCATGGGAAGACGCTCAAACGTTCCTGGCGGTCGCCTAACGACGGGGCTTCAGCGCCGCAGCGCGCGCCCTCGAAGTTCGGCAACCGACAATCTCTAGGCGTATCGAGAACCTGGAAGAACGCCTCAGGACACAATGGTTCCAGCGCGGCAAGCAGGGAGCGGCGCTCACCGACGTTGGCGCCCGGTTCCTTTCGGCCGCCGAGCAGCTGCAATACCTGTCCAACAACGAACTGCCCGGCCATACGAGCAACAGTTCTACAACTCAGCAACTTGAATGCCACGCCCGGCCATCAACGCGCACAGGTCGCCTTCGAGCAACCGCATCGCGTCTCGATTGTCGCGTACGTGCGCGTCCATATGCGCGAGCCCAAGGCCGCAATTGAGCGCATAGGCGTGGGCACCGGGTGCGAGGTCTTGACTCGACTTCATCCCGTTGATGGCGGCGGTCATCTGTTCGGTCGCCTTGGGGTCTCCGGCGCTGCCCGATATCAGCGGTCCGATTTGCTTGAACATGTCGTGGGTTTGTTCGACCCGATCGCAGAAATGGAAGTGGTCTGAGTTCAACAGAACGATGCCGCGACGAGGCTCACGGGTCCGCACGAAAAGGTCGCGCATGCCGTCTAGGGGCAGGAGGGTATCGAGCTCCGCAACGAGATAGAGTGTCGGAACTTCGCGATCCCAATCGAGTGCGAGACCATCGCGAAGCGCATTCGGAATTTCCCCTGGCGCAGCTGCGGCAGCGCCCCCTGCCGGAGCGAGCGGGAGTGCCGCACGAATTCTCGGATCGCGACCGGCGGTGTTCAATGCCGTCCAGCCGCCAAAGCTATGGCCCGAGATTCCAATGCGCGACGGGTCGATCGCCAACCCCGAGTCCCCCACCAACATGCGGTCGATGACGAAACTCGCATCAGCTGGCCGGTCGCTCATAAACGTGTCAATGAAACCCGCCGGTGGCGGCGCGGTCGCCATCCGCATCATGTCGAGCGTGGTGTTGCCGACGTGGTTCATCGCCGCAACGACGTAGCCGTGACTCGCGAGGTGAGTGCAGAAGAAAGTGCTTTGCGTCTTCACCCCGCCAAAACCGTGAGAAAAAATAACCAACGGAAAGCGACCCTCGCGCGCCTCACCATCACGAACCGCTTCCTGCGTTACGGCTGGCGCGAGCGCGAAGGGTTGAAATTCGTCTTGGGTTTCGGGGGCTAGGTCCTGACCGCGATGCGCGTCGGTGGCAGGGTACCAGACGTCGACCGGCAGACTCCGGTCCCGCGTGGCGTCGTTCCATTCGAAGCTCTTCGTCCCGGCGGGGAACGATCCTCGGGCGAAGGGGTCATAGACTTGGTTGACATCGCGAGAGTCAGACATTTAGAATCCTTTCCGGTGCAGATCAATCAATGTGTCACCACGCGAGTGCGAGATTAATACTGCACCCGACGCGATGACGTACCACTCGCGTGCCCTACCGGCGCGCTGACATAGTCCAAGCTTACGGAAACAACCGTTAGGAGTCGTCATGAGCGTATCTCGGAATGTGCAGCACGGAATCATGGTCGTCACTGCCTTGGCTTTCTTGACCAGCCCAAGCGCAAGTTCTGCCGCTGCCGGTGGCGGAGGTGGCGGGGGGCTCGGCGGGGGCAGCGGCGAGCGTTCCGCGCGATCTCCCGAGAAAGACGCGGACCGCTCCTATCGCCGCGGCCTTCGCGAACGCGATAGCGCGTGGAAGCACGAAAAAAAGGCCGAGCAAGCCCCGACGGACAAGAAGCGCGGCCAAGAACTCAGGAAGGCGGAAAAGGACTGGTCTGCGGCAGTCAAGCATTACCGCAAGGCGATCAAAAAACTTCCGCGTTATCCCGAAGCCCATTCGAGCCTTGGCTATGCGTTGCGAAAACTCGGCGACTACGAGGCATCGCTGACGTCCTACGATCTCGCGCTAAAACAGAAGCCCGGCTATCCAGAAGCCCTGGAGTATCGCGCGGAGGCCTACCTCGCTCTGGGCCGCCTATCCGACGCAACGCGAAACTATGCCTACCTCGCGAGGCGCGACCGCGACAAAGCGGCGCAACTCCTCGCCGCCGTGGATGCGTGGTTGGAGAAGGCCGAGACTGAACCGCTGCCCGTGGTCACGCAGCGCTCCCCCGAATGGTTGCGCAAATGGGTCGACGCGCGGAAGAAGTCGCTCGCCAAGTTGCAGGCAAAGGATGCCGAAGAGAAAGGGCCTGCCCCAGAGCAGCCCGCTCGCCGCGCCTGGTAGCGGCCTTGGCCGAGGCAGCAAAGCGCGACTTGGTGCACTACTTTCCGATCCGCGCCAACGAGTCGACGAGGCCAAGCAAACGACTGATCTTGATACGGGGTCGCGTCGTATCGACGCCGAAGATCGTCTGTCACGGGAATTACGACCCGCGCTTAAAAATGGACAACGTATTTCCAACGGGCATGTTTACGGCGCTGTCCCAAATCTCGACCGCAGAGGCGTTTTCCGCATAACCCGCTGCCGCGATTCCTACCGCGACCGCTTCGAGGCTTCGCGTACGAAAACAATTGGACTTGCCACCGAGAGCAGACGGAGTTCGTAGAGAATTCTAGGTGGGGGGCATGGCTTTCTCTCTCTATTCGAGACGCGCGCTTCCCTTTCGTTATCAGCATTTCCTCCAAATACCCTATGGAGAACAATCAAGTTCAAGCCATTACGCGTACGCCAAGCGGCCCAGGGTCGGTCTTTCTACGTGTGCAACTTGCGCGCGCGTTGCCGAGTTTCAATGCCAGCACGCAATGAGTCGCGGCTCCTTGGTGCGCAATTTCGCGCGGTTTGTTTCAACACTCGACAATCGAACCTGCTTCGATTAGAACGGAAGAACAAAGTGCGGTCGGATTCGCCTCGAAACTCGAACGATCCAAGGCGCGCCATTTGCGTGGACAATCAAAACGGTTTGGCTGCCGCAATCAGCGCGGTCCCGCCGGATGCACTGTGCTCCATCACGTTCGTGCAGAACATGACTTCGAACCGACGGCACGTCCCAAGTCCACCTTCTCCGCAAACTGGGCAGACTATTTGCATCTTCAAAATGTCATCAAAACGTGACAACCGAGTGAAGGTCATCACGCTAATTTCCTGTTCGGAGGCAAAAACAAAGTGCTCAACATCCCCTTTGAAATTTGGCTAGCAGGTGCCCTCGCGCTGTACATGGCGTGGGGCATTGGTGCCAACGACGTTGCAAACGCAATGGGAACCAGCGTTGGTTCCGGCGCTCTCACCGTAACGGGCGCCATCTTGGTTGCCGCAGTTCTTGAATTTAGCGGCGCGTTCCTCGCGGGCGGTCATGTGACCGACACCGTTCGCAAGGGCATGCTCGACATGGATCTGATCTCCCAAGACGCACTCATCCACGGCATGTTGGCGGCTCTTGCTTCAGCCGCGACGCTCTTGGTCGGCGCAACGAGATTGGGCCTACCGGTTTCGACAACACATTCGATCGTGGGCGCCATCGTCGGCTTCGGTGCGGTGGCGGTCGGCCCCGAAGCAGTCAACTGGCCGAAGGTGAGTCAGATCGTTGCGAGCTGGGTGACTTCGCCGTTGCTTTCCGGCGGGTTGGCATTCATGATTTTCCACTTGACGCGCTCGGTCATCCTCGACGCCGATGACCCACTCAAGCAGATTAAAAAACTGGGGCCGTTCGCGTTCTTCTTCGTCTTCTTCATTGTTGGTCTGGTCACATTCTTCAAGGGACTCAAGAACCTGGATCTCGACCTCGACTTGCCGCAAGCCATGATGGCCTCGGCAGGTCTCGGCTTGCTCGGACTTTTGATCGGATACTGGTTCGTTCGGCGCGTCGACACAGACGACCCCGAGAAAGGACAGCGTTTCAGCAGCGTCGAGCGCGTGTTCGTGGTCTTGCAGATCCTCACCGCGTGCGCGGTCGCATTTGCTCACGGCTCCAACGACGTCGCCAATGCCATCGGGCCCCTGGCCGCGATAGTAGAGGCCGTGAATCAAGCCGGAGACGTGATTGACAAGAAGGCAGCAGTCGAGCCTTGGATGCTTGCGGTTGGTGGCCTCGGCATCGTGGTCGGCCTTGCGACCTGGGGCTACAAGGTGATGGAGACGGTGGGCAAGAAGATCACCGAACTCACGCCTAGCCGAGGCTTTGCGGCGGAACTCGCCGCGGCGACCACTATCGTCCTGGCTTCTCGCATGGGCATTCCGGTTTCAACGACACATACGTTGGTGGGTGCGGTACTTGGAGTCGGTATGGCGCGCGGGATCGGCGCAGTTGATCTTCGCGTCGTCGGAAGCATCATTGTTTCGTGGGTCGCAACGCTGCCTATCGCTGCGGGACTATCGATCTTTTTCTATTATTTTTTCAAAGGCCTTTTGAGCTAGGAGACTGCCATGGCGTGGATGGATAAACTCGTTGGACGGTCGCCCGTCGGACCAATGCAAGAACATATGCGTGTCGTCGTTGCTTGCGCGCATGAAATCGTGCCTCTCGTTGAGGCGATGGCGAGCGGAGATGCCGCTGCCGTTCGTGAGCGACGCGCCGCAATCGACGACCTCGAGCACGAAGCGGACAGCATCAAGAACGAAATTCGGAACAATTTGCCACGACGTCTGATGCTCGCGCTCGAACGACGTGACATGCTCGAAATCCTGGACAGCCAGGATTCGATCGCGGACGTCACCCAGGACATCGCAGAGCTTGTCGACCAACGCGGGATGGTGCTCCCGCCTCCGCTGGTCGAGCCAATGACCGCGCTGGCGGCACGGGTCGTGGCTGCATGCGATCAGGGGCAGAAGGTGATCAACGAACTCGACGAACTGGTCGAGACCGGTTTCTCCCCGCGCGAAACAGCTCGGGTCGAAACCATGATTTCGGAACTCGGACGAATCGAAAGCGAGACGGACGAACTACAAGACCGGGCGTGCCGGGTGTTGTTTAGTCTCGAAGACGAGCTTGGGGTCGCAACGGTCTATTGGCACCAGATCATTCTCTGGATCGCCGACTTGGCCGACTACGCGGAACGCGTCGGCAACAGGCTTCGGCTTTTGATCGCAAACTAGACCGCGGCGTCTGCGCCATCGGTCTTCAGGGTGCCCGCGCAAGGCACTGCTCCCCCGTTGGTCGGATGGCCAAGCCAGCTCAATTCAAGAACCATTCACCTGTGAAGCCGTAAGACTTTGCGCTTGCTTCGGCTGCGATCACTCCGCTCAACAAGACTGACAGCTGAGTGGCTGCATTAGGATTTTATCTTCGAACTTGGAGTTGAAATCTCATACGTCACCTGCTTCCCGCGGAAGTGGCTGCGCACGCTCTTCACACCCCGGGCAAACTGCTCGCTCCCTCTTCTACTTGACCTCGTCTCGTCATTCTGACGGTCCTCCGCTTTCTCGCGTTGCCTCGAGCGAGGTGCAGCTTCTAGAACGTTTCCTCGTGAGCACCCTGGGCCTTTTGAGCGGCGTAACGCGCCCAATACCGTGCGGCATCAATCGAAACCGATTCGTACAACTGGGCGCCCGCTTGAATTTTCGCGATTCGGCAAACGGGTTGAAGCCGCCCCTCGGGTTCGGCCACGCGTATGCGTGCATTTCCAATTCACTGATCTGCTCGATGGCGGTCAAGTAGGTCACCCGAAACGAAGTCGGGCCGAAAGGAATGCGGTCGGCGACGGTTGAATCACAAACCCGAGTTCGAAGCTGGCCTGTCCGATCAAGCGCAAGCCCAACGCGAACCTGCTCGCGACTCATTGGGGGCATCCATTCCCTAGCTTCGCTCTATCAAGATAACTAGCATCGACGGTCGCACTTGGAGGACACGCTTATGGGTCGCATCACGCTGGCTGCATGGTTCATCACCACACTCATTTCGTACTTCGCGCTGGGTGGGTTTCTAGGCAAACTGATTGAGGGGTACGACCGCGCCGCGCTTTCGCTGGCTCCTGCCACGGTCACGATCGTGGCCTTGCTCGTCAGCCTCGCTCTCACCGTGCGCTGGCAAATGGATCGGACCCACCCGCAACAAGGTGCTGAAACCGCGACAGACACCCAGCCCCCAAGCGCGCGGCGCAGATTTCTGTTTGGCTCGCTTGCGGCAACGGGTGGCATCCTTGTCACCCTTCAGGCCGCAGTAGCGAAAAACTTCGCCTGGTACAGCGTCACCGGCCGCAACATTTTCATGGTTCGTCCGCCCTACAAGGCCGATGTTGCTCGCGACGAATGGACTGGCGCGCGGGTCAGCGAATATCGACGCCTGGGTCGTACCGAAGCCCGAATCTCAGACATCTCGCTCGGATCCGGAGCAGGCACGGGTGGACGGCAAACGGTCGAAGTCGCCCGGGAAGCGATCGAGCGTGGGGTCAACTACTTCGACACCGCCCCCGACTACAGCGAAACGGGTTCAGAACAAAGGCTCGGCGAAGCGATGAAGGGACTCCGCGACCAGATGTTTATCGCGACCAAATTCTGTCGCCCCAACGGACACGTCGCCCCGGGCAGCTCAGTGAACGACTACATCGAAGCGGTGAACGGTTCTCTTGTGCGGCTGCAAACGGATCGGGTTGATCTTATTCATATTCATTCGTGTGACAGCGTGGAGCGCTTGCTGGATGAGAACGCCCACGAGGCCTTCGATCGCCTCAAGCAACAAGGCAAGGCACGCTTTCTCGGCGTCTCTACTCACACGCCGAACCTTGAACAAGTTGCGAACGCCGCAATCGATAGCGACCGCTTCGACGTCATGATGCTCGCCTATCACTACGGGGCGTGGCCCAAACTCGGAGAGATCATCGATCGCGCCGCAGCGAAAGACATTGGCGTGGTCGCCATGAAGACCCTGCGCGGTTCGAAACACAAGGGACTGCTTACCGACCGCGACGAACGTGACTCCTTCACCCAAGCATCGTTCAAGTGGGTCTTGTCAAACCCAAGAGTTTCAGGGCTCGTCATTTCACTTTGGGAAAGCGCTCAACTTGACGAGTTTCTCTATGCCTCCGGCAAGCGCCCGACAACGAGCGACCTCGCGGTGCTCGAGCACTACCAAGAGCTCAGTGCCAACACCCACTGCCGGCCGCACTGCGGCGTGTGTCTCGACAAGTGTCCGGAGGGGCTTCCGATCCATGACGTCCTGCGCCAGCGAATGTACTACGAAGACTATGGAGCACAAAAGGAAGCGATTCGAGGCTACGCCGCGCTCGAGAAGAAAGCCGACGTGTGCAACGGCTGCTCGGCGCCCTGCTTGAACGCCTGTCCCTACGGAATCAACATCGCAGAACGAACGCGAGGAACCCACGAGTTGCTTAGTCTCGGGTAAGCGCTCGCATTGGGTAGTAGGTGCATTCGTTTACTGGTGTCGGCTGAATCTGTGGCCAAGGCAACACTCGCGAAACGGAGATCAAAAAAACATCGAACGGGGAGATCGAAGTCATCGTATGGGCTGAACGCATCAATTGGCACGACGGACCCAAGCGTTTCTTGTCATTCAGCATGGCAGGAGCGGTGTCCACTCGGTGCCTCTTCTCCATTATTCGGGCATTTTTCACGGTTGTTCAAACACTTCCAGAGTCCAGCAAAAGCTTCACAATTGACATCGTACGGGCGATGAAAGAGGCCATCATGCTGGGATCCATTTCCGGGCGCCCATCTACATTGAGAATGACGAACCCCGTCAGCCTCTGATCGTCGAGGCTCGCTCGAATCTCGGGATCGTTGCTGTTCGCGGGGATGGAATAGACCCCAGACTCAGGGAAGTGCTCGAGCAGCGTCTGCCCCGGAGCACATCGTCAGCGGTCTCGTTCCACGCCTGGTAACGCAGCGTTGACGCGCCGCAGTTAGAGGCCGCACCCCAGAGATAGACCACGAAAATCGCCAGACAGACATCAAGGACCGTCGACTTCATCAATCCGCCTCCTTATCGGATGACGAAATGTATACGTAGTTTTTTTCCACTTCGTTGTGATTCGAGCGCCTCGTGTTGAAGCCAACGCACCGGGCTACCGCTGTAAGAACATACGTGGATCCGGTATCTTGCCGCCCCGAAGCTACCCCCGTCATCCCTCTACTCACCGCGCTGCACCGCACCGCAAAGGCAAGCTCAACTGGACCCCGCCATTCCCGAAACACCACTGCTGAGTTCGATGCTGGGGTTCTTCATCACCCTGGTTCTTCTCGTTGGCTTTTACATGGTCCGAAAGCCAGAGGAGCGCAGCTGGCTGATGCCGGTAGCGCTGATCGCCTTCCTTCTGAAGGCGTTCATCATGCCATTCTATTTTCAGTGGTTGATCTATATCGGCGAAGGAGGCTTTGCCTATGTCGACGCAGGCCGTGTCCACAAACAGTCGATTCAAATGGGCGAGGAGATCGTCTACGAAACGGCGAGACTAACACCCGGCTGGGCTGCGGTCGATCCCGGCTTCTATCAGCTCACCGCGTACACGTATCTCATCTTTGGGCCCAACACGCTGATCATCCGATTCATCCTGATCATGTGTATCAGCATGTCGTTGCTCTACACATACCGAATCACGCGTATGTACTTCGATGAGCCAACGGCCCGGCTTGCCGCCGGGTTACACGCCTTCATGCCCGCTCCGATCTTGCTGTCGCTCAACCACCGCAAAGATCCGGTCGTGCAGCTCATCGTGATGTTCGCGTTCTATCACGCTATGCGTGTATTTCGACAAGATCAGGGTTGGCAAAAATCGGCCTTCATGGTGATCGTTGGTCTGTTTGCCGTGTACCCGTTTCGAAGCGGACTCGTGTTGCCGTTTATCGGCATGATGGTGATCTGCTTTGTTCTCGCCAATCGCAACGCGCTGCAGGGTATCGCCCTTACCCTCATCACGATTCTCAGCTTGGTAGTTTTGCAGCTATCGGTCGCCGAAGACTCGAGGATCAATCTGGATACGTACGCTTCACGAGCGACAGGGAAGCTTGCGGACAGCGCTGAATTCTCGGACACCGGCGGCTTGACCCGTCTATTGCGCGTAACCGGTCCTCTCGATATCTACAAAGTTCCGTTCGCCGCGGTTGCGTACTTGTTCCTACCATTTCCGCCGAACATCGATGGCTACCCGGTCACGATCCTGTCCTCGTTTCTTCACTTGGTCGCGATGTTCTTACTACCCCACATGTTGATCGGCGCGTGGAGCCTCATCCGCGCTCCAGACTGGCGTCTCAAGTTGCCGCTGATCGTTTTTCCCGCCGTCTTCCTGCTTGTGCTCGGCGCAGTTCACGTTGGATTGCTCAGATATCGCGAGATTTTCTATCCCGTTTGCATGATCTGGATTGCAATTGGCTGGCGCGCTGGAACGCCGGCGGCGCTGCGACTGATCGTCTATGTCGGACTTTTGATCCTGACGATCCCGATCTACTTGGCTCGATTCGGTTTTCTATAACCACGGGACGTTCGTCAGAAACCCGGCGCGCTCAGCTACGGTTTTACGAGCCGATAGATCCAAACACGTTCGAGTTCCGTGGGATCACGGTGGAACATAGAGTGGTCGGTCCACGCTGTGCCGAATGCAGCGACCTCGCCCGATTCAGTTACGCGTTCGGCCCGCGATTCATAAATTGTTTCCCCGACTCTCATACGAACCGACGAGTCGTCAGCGATGTGGGTCACCCACTCGGTTTCGGTATCACCGGCATTGAGGTAGAGGCGTCCGTCAATTTGCGTGTACGCCACGTTCACCGAGTACGGTTCACTCGGGCGTGTTTCGATTTGGACAACCGCAAAGTCTTCAGCCAAAGCCCAGGTTTCGGGCGCAGGCTGAACTTGGCCGGAAAGCGCGCCGGCGGAAAGAAACGGCAGTGGACCATTGCAACTCGTTGCAAGCGCGCCGGTTGCCAGGATCAGAAATAGGCGCGAAATTTGAATGCGGGGTGCGCTTGACATGGACTTCCTTTCTATGGCGATAGATACGCCGGGTCATGAGAACTCTAGACAAATGTCCAGCCCGTAGGACTACGAATTGCATTTTGCACAATTCGAATTCGCACCGCTTCTGCGCCGGGGGAAGCCAGACTTGACCGACACGGGTTTCGAAGACGCTCTGGAGGTTCTACGCAAGCCGGACGTTCGCAAGCTCTTCGTGGCGTACCTCGTGACCTATGGAGGGACCGCGCTTGCTCCCATCGCCATGGCGTTCGGCGTGGTCGAACTCACCGGCTCGACGAGCGACTCGACGATCATGATCGCATATTCGTTTTTGGCGGGAACCGCGACGGTTCCGATCCTCACCGCGCTGATTCTCGTCATGGCGCTCCATGCACCCGCCGTGAACGGTTTCATCATTCAACTGGTAGATCGCGAAGACCTGCACCTTGGCTGGGAAGCATTCTCATCCCGCACTCGGCTCTGGGGGAGTCCGCCCAAGTCTCGCTCCCTCTTTAGCGAACACCATAATTTGCACCGGGGAACATCGCATTCAACGCGAACAGAAACACTTCGCGAAAAACCGGGCCGAAGAAGTTCCACGCGAGTAGCAAGCCCACCAGCGAAAACGCGGGCTTACGCATCATGTTTTGCACCTTGCGTGCTGTGTCGTCGTCGAAGAACAACCCCAGTGCTGTGCTCCCGTCGAGGGGCGGGACCGGAAGCATGTTGAACGAAAATAGAATCAGGTTCATTGAAAACACGATGCTCAACACATGCGCGGCTCCAGGCCAAAGCCCTTGGTCGAGCGCGCTCACGATCGAATCAAAGCTGGGCGATGTGCTGCGCAAAAAAACACCGGACAGCTCGCCGAGCTTGATCGCGATACCGGCGATCAAAACCAGTACAAGGTTCGCGCCTGGGCCCGCAAGCGCCATCCAAGCCGCGCGCTTCGGATGGCGGTCCGCCCATGCCACGTTGTACGGCGCACTCGCGAAACCTAAGGGCCAACCGATGGACATGATCGAAAGGATGGGCATCACGATCATCCCGACCGGCGACCGGCGCATGTGGGGTTCGGGGTCAAGGGTCACTTGCCCGCCCTCATACGCCGTCGAATCCCCACCGAGAAGCGCCGCATACGCGTGCGCTGCTTCGTGGCACGTGACCGAAATCAGAAACCCCAAGTACCACAAGATGCCGCTGCCGAGGCCTTCCACTTTCCGCTCCTACCCGATCGGTTTGTCTTCGTCGGTTTCGACCTCGCGCCCACTCATAAAGAAGCGACGGCCAATCCCGATCACACCGGCAATGATCACGATGCCGAATTTTTTGAGTCCCAAGAGCAAGGGTGCAAACTTGGCGAGAAGCCCCGCCTTGGCTGCGAGCTTCCCTGCAACGAGGGCCCCGATCCCATACGCGGCGACTTGATCGACGTCGGGGTCGAAGTCGACGTATCGGCTGCCTTCTTCGAAAGCCACCATGGGGAGCAGGTCCTGCATCGCCGTTTGAATCGTCGACAACTGGTCCATGCCCCCGACGGCATTCAAAACAAGAACGCCACGCCGACCCAGCGCCCGAATGCTGTAGTTGAGGGTGTGGCGACGATTGCCGCCAAAAGAAATTTCCTTGGCCCAATAGAGCTTGTGGGAGTCGGGATCATAGTACGGCGGCTCAGCCCATCCGATCAGTTCGAGCCCCGAATAACCGGCCTCGATGCGCGCGGAGTTCGCTGCGCTTGTTTCTTCTTGCATGGAAGCCAACAGTTCGACGTAATCGATCTCCGCCGCATCTCCGTCTTCAACGTAACCGTCCTCTTCGTATTCCACGATCACGGCCCAGGCGCTGGTTCCGATCGGATCGAAGTCGTACGGAATGATCGCGCCCAGCACCGATGGGTCTGGCGGGTTGCCCCAGGCTTCTTCGAGCAAGCGCCGGGTGTCATTGGCGTCGAGGAAAGCGAATGCATCGCCCAGACGGAACTCGGCGCTTGCGCCCGGGACCGTCGTTTCTCCCCGCTGCGGGTCGAGGCTCTCTGTGAATTCTGCGAACCACTGCTGAACCTGCTCTTCAGTCATTCTTTCTTCGGCTTGGACGGAGCTGGACACGCCTATGAGAAACGCCAGAGCGGCGAACACGATCGAAGTACGGGTCAATGAGTTTCCTTTGGCAGTTCGCCGGGTGCGCGAACGTCGGATCGTGGTGCCGGACCACTGGGCGGCGAAGCGAAGCCACCAAACCCTAGCAGTTCGCCGACCGGTCCAAGAGGAAGTCGCTCACGACTTCAAACCCATCCCCCATTTCCGGCACGAACTCGCACCGGAAATGGGGCGAGAAGGCGATCCAGTTCGTAAGATGTCCCCACGCAGACCACACCCACTACGCAAACGAATCGAGCAGCCCATGAGTCCGAGCCAAGCGGAGCACAGCAAAACCACGACGCCAGATACGGATTGGAAGCAGCTTGCCGGATGGGTCGAACGCTGCGATGCGCCGGCAATCGAAGCGTACTTGAAACAGCTTTCCGAAACCGACCGCGTCCACGACCTCGGGCGTCTCACGGCCGATGCCCGCAGTGAGTTACTTGGCCTTGTGCACCCTGAGTATGCGGCCGACCTCATCGAAGAGATGCCGAAGCTGCTGGCTGCTGAGGCGTTTGAAGACCTCACGCCGGACAATGCCGCTGAGATACTTGAAGAGCTTGCGAGTGACGATCAAGCCAACCTACTTCGTCACATCGAACCTGAAAGCGCAGAGGCGATCCTCGATCACACCCCGTCCCTGGCCGCAGACTCAGTTCGCGGCCTGCTCGAGTATTCCGAGGACACCGCGGGCGGGCGAATGATCACCGAGTACTTGGCGGTTCCGGCGACTCGGTCAGTGCAAGACGTCATCGACGAAATGCGCGCAAATGTAGAAGAGTATGCAGACTACGCGGTCCAGTACGTATATGCCGTGGACCAAGCGGGCGCACTCGCAGGTGTGGTTCCGCTGCGTGAGCTTCTTCTCGCGAGACCCAACCGATCCATCGCGTCCTGCATGGTGAATACGCCGGTCAAAGTTCGTGCCGACGCACACATTACCGAAGTTTTCGAACTCTTCGACGAATACGACTACATCGCGGTACCCGTTGTCTCCGAAGACAAAACCCTTGTGGGCGCATTGCTGCGGGAAGATGTCGATGAACTGCGCCTCGACGAAGCCCACGAACAAGAACGAAACGCTCGCGGCATTGTTGGCGGTGAAGAACTTCGCTCGATGCCCACCGCCGTCAGGTCTTCACGCAGGCTCGCCTGGCTTTCAATCAATATCGTTCTCAACGTGACGGCTGCAAGCGTCATTGCACTCTACGAAGAAACGCTTCAAGCGGTAATCGCACTCGCCGTTTTTCTCCCCATCATTTCGGACATGAGTGGTTGTTCGGGGAATCAATCGGTCGCGGTGAGCTTGCGCGAATTATCGCTCGGCTTGATCCGGCCGAAAGAATATCGACGCGTCATTGCGAAGGAGTCGATCGTTGGCCTGATTAACGGAGTCGTACTCGGGGCGATACTCGGCGTGCTGGCGTGGTTATGGAAAGACAGCGTGGCCTTGGGACTCGTCGTGGGCTCGGCACTTGCGCTCAACACCGTTGTCGCCGTCTGCATTGGCGGATCTGTGCCCCTATTGGTGCGACGTTTAGGTTATGACCCCGCACTCGCATCGGGTCCGATGTTGACCACGGTGACCGATGTCTGCGGCTTTTTCCTGACGCTCTCGATTGCCACCGCCGCACTGTCTCACTTGATCGCGTAACGTTGCATCGGTGCATCCTGAATAGATGCAGGAGAGAAGCCGAAAAGAAACTTTCGAGCCTGCAAAGATCGACTCGTGAGCGAGGCCCGACATCGGACGCTTAAAAATGATCCGCGGCAACGTCATGCCTAACGAAATACATTGATTGCAAAACGCCGAGGTATCGAGTGGGTCGGCTCATCGACGTGCCGCTTCGACCTGTTCACCAAGGCCTTCCGTCGTCCAACGCTCGAGTGGATCATGGCGATAGGCGCAGTGAAATCGTTCGTCCCGCTTCACGCTTTTGATCACTTCACAGGTTTTCATGTCGCTCGCGAACAGATCGCGACAGTCCTCAAGGCACTGGTAAACGCGCAACTCGCCCATTTCGAGATACGCCATAAACTTCCAACTGAATCCGCTGGGTGAACAGAGACAGGGACGAATCCTCTTTCGCTTTCAACGCTCTCAAACCGTTCGCCAAATGCGCGTACGTGGAGTCGCTCATCATCGTGCTACTCGGCGCCGCGACACCGATCGTCGCCAGCAACACGATCGCACTGTTGATCTACACGTTGCTCTAACCCGACGGATCAGCGCGACGTGTTGGGGAGCGGTTCCTGCATTCGCTTAGATCAAACTCGCGCGATGCATTTCACTTCGATCATCAACCCCGGCATCGCGAGCCCGCCAACCTGAACGAGGGTCTGCGACACGTCAGGGTTTGCGACACCGTAGGCTTCTGCGCGTAGCGGCCAAACCGTTCCCATGCTGGCCATCACGTTCGAAATGTCGGTCACGAGCCACATTTCGTCAACGATGTTGTCCATGGTTGCATCGAAGTGGCTCAGGACTTCTTTGACGTTCTTGTAGGCTTGGACAACTTGTGCGGCGATATCGTCTTCGCCGACGACCGCACCCGAGGCATCAAGGCTGACCTGCCCCGACAGCGTGAGCAAGTCACCAGAACGCACACCTTCTGGAATAAACTGTTCCATCGGTCCATAGCGAACGACCTGTTTTTCGATTGCCATTTCAAACTTCCTTTATTGTGATCGCGCCAACAGCGCGAATCGGGTCAAGTACTTCGCAAGGATCTAACGCGCCTAGCTAGACGTCAACGCCCGCGTCTCTTAGCACTGCGATGAGCGTTCGCGCCACGATTGCACGCGAACGGGTGATGGAATGCTGACGACTCCGACGTAGGTATTCCCACTGCACCGCGCTCAGAGCTGCCGACAGCGACTCAACAACTTCGAAGTGATCTTGCGCAGGCAAGTCCCCGATTTCGCGTTGGAACAATCGCTCGATTTCCTGGCAGTTGATGCGAAGTGCGTCGCGTGAAACGCGAATCGCCTGATCCGCCGCGGTTCCAACAAGGGACTGGGCCGTTAGCGCGCGAGCAAACGATGACGTCGCTTCCAAAAACTTCGCCCGCACCTCGATCAGACGTTTAACTCGGTCATGCACCGGTGCGTCGTCGCTAATTTTCTCGAGCAGCGGCTCACACCGCTGCATCCCGACTTCCACGACGGCATCGTAGAGTTCGGCGAGGTCAGCGAAGTGATTAAACACCGAACGCCGAGAAACCCCAGCACGCGCAGCGATTTCGTCTGCACTGGGTTGCAGCGTGCCCTCTTGCACAAGATCCAAACACGCTTCACAGATCGCGAGCCGCGAACGCACCGTTCGCGACAGACGTCCATCGACTGTGGTCACCTGCGGCACGGCCTAACTGACTTCCAACCCGTCAAGCTCACCACTGTCCCGCCACGCGGACAGAATCTTAAAGAAGTCGATTGAGCCTCCACCATAGAAGCCGTTTTGGGTGCTCAACTCTGAAATCTTGCCTTCGTTGTTGTAGTAGCCAGGGGTGCAGCTCTCGAGAAAGTCCGCACGCGTCGTCGCCTGTTTAAGGCAATGCTGCACCCAAGCGTCTTCGCCTTTCTCACTCACTTCAACGCGGCGAAGAGATTTTTCGCCCGCGGTCTTGAGGATGTAAGCGATGTGTTGCGCTTGCTGATCAAGCAAGTGGGGATAATTCGCCGTAAAGCCCGCCTGCGAGTTACTCATGATGAAGCAGTTGGGAAAACCGTTGACGTGCATCCCGTGCAGGGTGCGAACTCCGTCCTCCCACTTTTCGGTTAACGTCTCGCCGTCGCGCCCCCGGAGATGGAAACCACCTCTGCGCGAATAGTCGGTACCCACCTCAAAGCCGCTCGCATAGATCAAACAGTCGAGTTCGTATTCCTTGCCGTCGGCGATAACACCCTTCTTCGTGATCTGGGTTACCCCCTGCCCCTTGGTGTCTACCAAGTTGACGTTGGGTCTGTTGAACGCTTCCAGGTATTCATTGTGGAAACACGGACGCTTGCAGAATTGCCGGTAGTACGGCTTGAGGGCTTCGGCGGTTTCCGGGTCGTCTACGACGGACTCGACCCTCGCACGGATCTCTTCCATTTTTTCGAAGTCAGCAACTTCAACTGCCTTCGCGATGCCCTCCGGCGTGAGGTCCTTGGATCGACCTGATTGAATTCCAGTCAAGAGCTTCCCGATGAGGTCAGTCCATCCGTCGTTGATCAGATCTACTGCCTGGGGAACACCAGACACTTGATTATTAAAGTTGTCCATCCGGTGCTGATGCCAGCCCGGCTTCAGCTCTTTTACCCATTCTGGGTCGGTCGCCGGATTCTGTTTGACGTCGATCGACGAAGGCGTCCGCTGAAAAACATGGAGTTCGTCTGCCCATTCGCCCAAGTGCGGAACGCTCTGCACCGAGGTCGCGCCGGTCCCGATGATGCCGACACGCTTTCCCTTGAGACCCGTAAGATTGCCTTCGGAATCGCCCCCGGTGTATTTGTAGTCCCAGCGACTTGCATGAAATGTGTGGCCTTCGAATTCTTCGATCCCGGGGATCCCCGGCAACTTCGGACGATTCAGTGGCCCGGTCGCGAGGCAAACGAAACGTGCCTTCATACGGTCGCCACGGTTGGTGGAGACGATCCAACAGCCTTCGTCTTCGTCCCAGTCGAACGATTCAACGCGCGTCTGAAAACAAACGTCGCGGTACAGATCAAAGTGTCGCGCGATCTCCTGGGAGTGATCCAAGATCTCGCGGCCAAACGAGTACTTCTCCTTGGGAACGAAGCCGAGTTCTTCTAGCAGAGGCAAGTACGTGTACGACTCGATATCACATGCGATGCCGGGGTATCGGTTCCAGTACCAGGTGCCACCAAAGTCGGCTGCAGGGTCGATGAAGCGAATGTCTTCGACACCCGCCTGACGCAGTCGCGCGCCGGCGAGCAAACCACCGAAACCGCCTCCCACGACCAGGACTTCAACGCTGTCCGTAAGCGGTTCGCGTTCGTAACCCGGCTCGGCGTACGGGTCGTCGAGGAAGTGTGCAAAGTCACCTTTGACTTCGACGTACTGTTCGTTGCCGTCTTCCCGCAAACGCTTTTCGCGCTCAAGTCGATACCTTTCGCGCAGTGCGTCCGGGTCGAACCCCAGCCCTGTGCCATCACGCGTTGCGTCGCCTTCGCCCTGCCCTGCAGTCGCCATCTCATTTGCTCCTTCAATGCGCGTTGCAACCATATTGCACTACTGGTGCAATTACTGCCAGACGCCGGAGCAAATGCGAGCGTCGCTGAGCGTCTCGCTTCGCTGGGGCAAAGCGAAGCATGTCGCCAGATCATCGCGCTGAGCAGGCACAACTCGAATGCACGAAAGATGCTGCCAATCATGATCGTCTCCACATTTGTCCGTGACCGTCATTGTTCACCGCCCACTGCGCCTGTCGATTGCGAGTTTGAACCGGTGCTGTGGCTGGTGTAATGCTCTTTTTCGACTCAATTCTGGCGCAGACGTGCAAACACCAACGCGCTGCCCCCATCATCCCTCAATCCAATTGGAGACACGCCATGGCCAATATCCTCGATTCATTCCGCCTCGATGGTCAAGTTGCAATTGTGACGGGCTCCGGCCGCGGCATCGGTGCTGGCACCGCACTCGCGTACGCCGATGCGGGCGCAGACGTTGTGGTTTCTGCGCGCACCGTTTCACAGCTAGAAGCGACCGCCGAAAAGATTCGCGAGCGCGGACAACGGGCGTTGGTTGTTCCTTGTGACGTGCTTCAAGCGGAGCAGCGCGAAGCCCTCGTCGCAAAGACGGTCGAGGAGTTCGGACGCGTCGATATCCTCGTAAACAACGCCGGAGGGTGGCCTCCTAAGGCGACCCTCGACACGACTGAATCTGAATTCGATGCCTGCTTTCGATTTAACGTCACGACTGCACTTGCGATGACACGGCTCTGCGTTCCCAAGATGGTCGAAACAGCAGGCGGCGGTGCCATTGTGAACATCTCGTCGGTTGCCGGTCGCTTCAACGCTCGTGGCTTCGCCGCCTACGGCGTGGCCAAAGCAGCGCTCTCATTCTTGACCAAGAACCTCGCGCAAGACTTTGCGCCCAAGGTTCGCGTGAATGGCATCGCGGTCGGCTCGATTCTCACCGAAGCCCTCAAGGGATTTATGACTGACGCCTTCGAGCAACAGATGCTGGCCAAGACCCCAATGAAGCGACTCGGCAAGGTCGAAGACATCGCAGCTTGCGCGTTGTACCTGGCTTCTCCGGCGGCAAGCTATGTCACCGGTGAAATCTATGGCGTCAACGGCGGGCTCACCCAGATCCAGGTCGAGATGCCAGAGGCGAACATCTAAACGGTCGGAAAACTCAATACAAGCCTTCGACCAGCTTCCCGCAGATCACGATGAGGTTTCCGGCGTCCTGGGTTCCGGGCTGAAGACCGTCCCCCAACATTTCATTGACCACCAAATCATCGATCCCGTCTCCGTCGTGGTCGGACGACGGCGCGCTGTAACACAGTACGTCTTCCGCTTTTACGCCTTGAATTTCTGTGAGCCGAATTTCGGAAGCGTCCGGTTCATTGCCGTCCCGTAGATCTACGAATTCGGGGAAGCCGTCTCCATCGAAGTCCCCCTGAAGCGCGGTGTCCGACGCGATGTCCCCCACTTCTGGGCCAATGAACGTCGTCATCTTAAAGCCTTCGGGAGGCGCATCCAAGGTAAACTCAGCGTTCTTCAGAGACACTGCGTTGTAGATCAGGTGCCCACTCCCCGATGCGCGACGCGTCCTCTAGCGCTCCAAAAAACGATGAACTTGTGGGCGGCATAAAATGCCCCGCAGCTCTAACCTCAGGCCTCACCACAACCCCGACACCAATCCATCCATTCGGACGAGAGGAAACATGATTAAACTCTACGGCCTGAAAATGAGTAACTACTACAGCCTTACGAAGGCTCTCCTGATCGAAAAGGGTCTTGAATTCGAAGAAGTCAAATCTCCCCCGTCACAGAAGGACGACTACCTGCAGCGTTCCCCGATGGGCAAGATGCCTTCGATCGAAGTCGACGGACAATTCATGTCGGAGTCGATGGCCATCGCCGCATACCTCGAACGGCTACAACCCGAACCCGCCATGTTGCCAAGTGATCCGTTCGCGGCGGGCAAGGTTCTCGAACTCTCGAACCACCTCAAGCTCGACATCGAGCTGGTGGCGCGACGCTGCCTCCCGGAACTGCTGTTCAACAAGCCGGTCAGCGACGAGACGAAGAGCCAGGTCAAAGCGGACCTCGCGAAGGGAATGGTTGCCGTCGAACGCCTCTTCGTCTGCAAGCCCTACGCAGCGGGGTCTGAATTCACATTGGCGGACCTCTACACCCACTACACCTTCGGCTTGGCGACCATGCTTGCAAAGAACGTCCTCGGCATGGACTTGCTCGCCGACCACCCACGCATTTCTGATTTGCTGGAGCGACTCGCCAAGCACCCGAGCATTGCGCGCGTGACTGCGGAAACCGCGAGCTAGCAGTCATTTTGATTGGGTCAGCGGCGCTTCGCCGCTGGCCCGGTCGATGAAACCGCGAAGCGATGAGCGCCCAAGCGCTACTGGCTCATGTGATCGCCGCCGTTTGGCGAGATCGTCTGTTCCGTCATGAACTTGGCCTCGTCACTCGCGAGATAGACCGCCGCCCAGGCGATGTCGTCCGGTTCGCCGAACTTCCCCATCGGCGTTGCCCCTTCGATCAGCGGCCGTGCCGCATCAATCGACGCCGTCATGTCCGTCTCGATAAACCCGGGTGCCAAAACGTTTACGCGGATGCCACGGGACACGACTTCGCAGACGGACGCAAGTAACCGCGTTTCGCTTAAATCGCAATGCTAGGTTTCTGAGACACGCAGGAGCACACGATGCCGAAGCCCAGCAAGTTCTATCAACGACTCGTCTTCCTCACGCTTTATCCCGCTTGTCTCCCAGTCGACAAAGCCTTGGTTCGCTTGACGGGTTATTCGCTCGTCAATCGCATCTATGCGAAGGCAGGAGGGATGCGGGAGCGACCGTGCCTTTTGATGACGACGCTGCATTGGAAGACCGGAGCGCCGAAAACCGTCGTCTTGCCGTACCACCAATTCGACCCTCAGTACGTCGTTCAAGGTTCGCTCGCTGGCAGACCGCAAGACCCTGTCTGGGCAACAAACGTCCGTGCGTATCCTTTTACGTGGCTGAAAGTCGATGGGGCTTGGAAGTTCTGCCGCGCTCACATCGCGCAAGGCGAAGAACGAGAGCGCATTTGGAAAGAGATCACGTCGGACGGCGCGTATGTTGGATACGCGAAGAAGGCCTACCCGCGGATCTTGCCGCTGGTCGTCCATACCCCGGTGGACCCGAACACGGTTACGAAACCCGACATCGATCGCGCCCAAGACTAACCCGCACTAACGCGCGCGGCCCAGTCACGGCTCGCCGACATGGCGGAGTCTCTTCGACGCGACCCGAGAGCATCGCCTATCTTCACGCCTTGGAACGACGACCCAGCCGAATGATGTGCCCTGCAGCGCGGAGGAAAGCGGAACCGTGAGCGAGCCAGACTACGATTATGTGATCGTTGGAGGAGGCTCTGCCGGCTGCGTTCTTGCCAATCGCCTGAGCGCCGATCCGAACCAGCGGGTCCTCGTCCTCGAAGCTGGCCGCCCCGATGCCTGGTGGGACGTGCTCATTCATATGCCGGCGGCACTTGCGCTCCCACTCGGCAGTCGCTTTTACGACTGGGGTTATCTCTCCGACCCCGAACCTCACATGAACGACCGCGAGGTCTATCACGCCCGCGGAAAACTGCTCGGCGGCTCGAGCAGCATTAACGGGATGATCTTTCAACGCGGCAATCGAGCGGACTACGACGGCTGGGCAACGCAAGCGGGGCTCGAGCGGTGGAGCTACGCCCATTGCCTACCGTACTTCAAGCGAATGGAAACGGCGGCAGATGGCGACGACCGCTATCGCGGGCGCGATGGCCCCCTATCGATTGAACGCGGGCGCGCCCAAGGTCCCCTCTTCGACGCACTCTTTGAAGCGGCGAAGCAGGCCGGTCACGGGATCACCGAAGACGTAAATGGAGCCCAGCAAGAAGGCTTCGGCCGCTTTGATCGAACCATCCGCAACGGCAAGCGCTGGAGCGCCGCACGCGCGTACTACCACCCGGTCAAGAGTCGGCCCAACCTCGAGGTTCGATTTCGAACCCACGCGACGCGCGTACTGTTTGAAGGAAACCGCGCCGTCGGCGTCGAGTACACGAAAGGCCGCAGCACTGCGAGCGTGCGCGGTCGAGAGGTCATCAGTTGCGGCGGTGCGATCAATTCCGCCCAACTGCTGCAGTTGTCTGGGATCGGGCCCGCCGAGTTGTTGCGCGACTGCGATATCCCTGTCGTTCAGGACCTCCCGGGTGTCGGCGAAAACCTGCAGGACCACCTCGAAGTCTACGTTCAACATCGTTGTGACAAGCCGGTTTCCATGGCGCCCAACATCAAGTGGCGATGGCGCCCATGGATCGGGTTACAGTGGCTCGCCGGAACCGGCCCCGGCATGACCAATCACTTTGAAGCCGGAGGCTTCGTTCGAGGCCATGCGTCGGCCGCTTACCCGAATTTGATGATTCACTTCCTCCCCCTCGCCATTCGCTACGACGGGACCACGGCGACGAGCGGGCATGGCTACCAAATTCACATTGGTCCGATGCTTTCGGACGCGCGAGGCCGACTGCGCATTCGCTCAAAGAACGCGAAAGACGCGCCGATCCTGCAGTTCAACTACCTCTCGACAGAACGCGACCGGCGGGAATGGATCGAAGCCATTCACTGCGCGCGCGACTTGCTGAGCCAGCCCGCGTTTCAGGAGTTTGATGCCGGGGAAATTTCCCCTGGCCCGGATGTCAGGTCCGACGACGAGATCATCAATTGGGTCGCGCGAGACGGGGAAACAGCCCTGCATCCATCCTGCACCTGCCGCATGGGCGTCGATAAACTCGCGGTGGTCGACCCGGACACGTTTCGCGTGCACGGCGTCGAGGGTCTGCGCGTGGTCGACGCTGCCGTCATGCCGACCATCACCAATGCGAATATCTACGCTCCCGTGATGATGATCGCCGAGAAAGCCGCAGACGCGATCTTGGGAAATGAGCCGATGCAACCCTTGTCCATCGACATCGATGCCGCAGACGCTGCGCTTTTAAAGAGTTGTGCCCCGTGAGTTGGGTCGCGCTCGCACTGCTGGGTTCTCTGCTCGCACTCGCTGCGATCTCGATCGAAACAGCCAACGAAATCCTGACCCACACGAAAGACCTCGTGGTTCGAAACTTCGACTGGGCGTTCGTAGGCGTTGCAACTGCCGCGCTCGCTCTTGTTGCTCTCCTCGCTGTTCATCCCCGCGCCAACGTCAGACTCGGCGCCGAAGACAGCGAGCCCGAGTTCAGCCGCTTCTCATGGTTCTCAATGTTATTTTCTGCCGGCCTCGCTTCCGGACTTTTGTATTGGGCCGCCGCCGAACCGATCTTGCACTTTCAAGGCAACCCACTGCTCGCACAAGCCGGCATCACACCCAGCACCGAAGCCGCGGCGCAGACGGCGATCCGCATCACGATCTTTCATTGGGGCTTCCACGGTTGGGGGATGTACGTGCTCGGCGGCCTCGCGATCAGCGTGTACGCCTACCGACACGATCGCCCGCTCACAATTCGTACTGCGCTCTACCCCATTCTTGGCGATCGCTGGATCGATCGTTGGCCCGGGCACACCATCGACCTCATCGGCCTACTTGGCACCGTGTTCGGCGTCGCGACATCCATCGGGCTCGCTGCCACCGCACTGAACGCAACCATGTCTTCGCTCTTCGGTGTGGATGTCGCACTCAAAAACCAGATGCTGATCGTGGCCTTCGTCTGCGCTTTGGGGATTGCGTCCGCGGTGTCGGGCGTGGGTCGTGGCATCCGTCGCCTCAGTGAACTCAACGTTTGGATAAGCGCTGTGCTCTTCACCTCCGTCTTGGTGCTCGGCCCCTTCACCGAGCTACTCATGGGCATCGTCACATCGACCCTGGATTACCTCTGGACGTTCCTTCCCCTGGGCCTGTGGTTGGGCGAAACCGAAGAAGAGATCCGCTGGCAATCGTCGTGGACCATCTTCTACTGGGGTTGGTGGCTCGCCTGGATGCCCTTTGTCAGCCTCTTCATCGCGCGGATCTCAAAGGGAAGAACGATTCGCGAGTTCGTGCTCGCCGTAATGGGTGTGCCGACCGCGGTGATCATCATTTGGATGTCGGTCTTTGGAGGCACGGCCATCCACCAAGAACTTGCAAACCCGGGGTCGGTGACCGGCCCGGTGAATCAGGACTACAGCCTGGGCATCGTCGCGATCCTCGATCAGCTCGCGGCACCCGGCGTGTCGCTCGCCCTCACCGCAATCGCATTGTTCTTGCTCTTCACATGGCTCGTGACGTCGCTCGACTCCGCCACGCTCGTCATCTGTCATCTCATCGAACGACCGGATGCCAAGACGCAGCAAGTCCTTTGGGGCAGCATCCTCGCCGCGGTGACTGCGAGCTTGATTTGGATGGGCGGCGTCAGCGCGCTCCAAGCCGCCTCGATCATCATCGGCCTGCCGCTTGCGGGCGTAATGGTTCTCATCGGCGCGGGCCTACTCAAGGACTTGTTCAAGGGCGAGTTGTAGACCGCGCGACCGGTCGCACTTCCAAACTCGCGCTAATCGCGTCCCGTTCGATCAAGCTGAGCCTGTCGCGCTTCGGTCATGATGTCGAGGTACGCGAGGATCTCTTGCACGTTGCTGTCCTCGTGTTGGATCCGCGCGAGGTAGACATCGATCACGGCTTGCTGAACCAACGGATCATCGCGCCCCGCATCCCACGCCCAGTCAACGAGATGACTCGCCAACTTGACGTCCGAGCTTCTGAGGTCGAGGGCCTTGTTCACGATGGCGTCGATCCCGCCGGCAAGCTCGACAATGGCTGCGGCTTCGTGCTCGCGCGGAACCGGGCTCCAATGCGACGGAATATCGTCCCACCAGCCGGTGTGTCGTTTCATCACCATCTTAGAAATATCTTGAGGCGTCACGTACTGAATGTTGAGCAGAGGATGGTTCTTATAACGATCCGGCCATTCAAGTTGCGCGGCGATCTGATCTTTCCGCAGCCCCTTGTTCAAACCCTCGATGGTTTGATCGACGATGTACTGCAACGCTTCCGCGTGAATCGAAAGCGCGGCCGTAATTTCGTTCGCGTTCGTCATCCCCGCGCCGTGCGCGGGCAACAAAACTGCGGGTTCAAGCGCCGCCATTTCTCGCAATGCGAACGCCCACTCTTCCACGTTGCGCTGGTATCGCTTGCCATTGCCCGCGTTCGGCAAAAAGCCCTGGTAGTAGTCCGCGCTCGCAAGCGCCCGTCGCCCTGGCACCCAGACGTACAACTGATCGTCGGTTTCGCCTTCGCGATGCTGCAGCACAAACGTTTCGCCGCCAATTTCGAGTTCGAGTCGATCCGCAAACGTGCGCGTCGGGTAAACGAGATCTTCAGGCTTCGCCGGCATTTGATGCTCGGGTTGGCTCATGTATCGCGAGATCGAACCCTTCAAGCGGATATACCGGTCGAAGCGTTCGGGCAATGCCTCGTGCGCAACGATTTCCGGGAGTCCGCCGTCCGGTCCGGCTTCGGTCAGCGCCCATGCTCCGTAGGCATGATCGACATGGCCGTGGGTATAGATGATCGTATGAATCGGTTTGTCACTAACGGTCCGAATCACATCGAGGATCGCCGGACCTGCGGGCCCCATGCCTGTGTCAACAAGGACGAGTCCTTCGTCCGTTTCGAACATCACGGCATTTACGATCGGCAAGACGATCAGCCAACTTCGTGGCGCAAGCTCTTCGATGCGAACCCGTTCGCGGGCTTCCGCTACAGAAATGTCGTCATGCGAAAACATGTTCTGAGCGATCTGCTGAGACATCTCACCGCCGAAGCCACCCCCACGTTGTAGCGAGCGAATGATCTGAGGATTCTCGGCGATCACTTGGGTGCGCAAATCCATGTTGGTCCCGCGCGCAATGGCTCCGCCGACAGAGCGCGTGGCACTCTGGCGCGCTTGTTCACCGACTTCAGTTTGACCAAACAAGAGGCCGAGACCTGTGCCGACAACCAAGAATACAATCGCGACAATGAGGTCGCGGCCAAAACGTGAACCACCTGAACTCGCCATACGTTTCCTCGCGTAAAAAAGCCTACGCCGTCAAACGACCCGTCAGGCTTGTGCGGCGCGAATGTAGTACGTCCGAATCATGACGTCTTCATCCAACGAACCCGATGTACCGTTCGGTGCTGTTTGGCTAGCGGATCCGCTTCAACCAACGGTCTGCAGCTTCGAGACGCTTCTCCAGCTGGTTCGCTGTGGCTTCGGTTACCCGCCGAATCTTCACAGCACCGTTGAGCTCTGCGTTGACCTTGGCGTGGGTGAGGCGTGTGCGATGCACGAGTGAACGCACACGGGCACTGTTGAGTTCGCGGAGCTTTCGTTTGCGCGAGCGTGGGGACATCTCGGCCGGTGCATCTGGCATAGGCTCGGGTGTCGGAAGATCCCCTCCGAGTTCCGGAGACGTGAGTTCAAAAGCCGATGCCGGGTCGGGGGGCGGCGGTTCGTCTCCGACCAGACCTGGTATCTCGTCTTCGGCCGCGGGCGTGGGTTCCTCGTACACGTCACGGAGTGCGAGGGGTTGCCCCTTTTCGTCGAGGGGGACAGCGGCAATCGCGGAGAAGAGCGAAAGCTGGTCCTCGCCTTCGGACTCGCGCTCGTCTTCCTCTTCTTCGTTTCGAAACTCTCCGTCGTCTTCCTTTGCGTCAGGTTTCCGAAGGCTGTGGCGGCGTTGCTCCGCGATTCCGAATGCGAAGTTTCGCAGACGGGGATCGTCGGGAATGAACATGTATGCGCGCTGCGCGCGCGCGTTTCCGCTTACGCGAACGAGTCGTCCCACGGCTTGGCGAAAAAAAAGATCGGTGATGGTGTTCGTGGCGTAGACACCGACGCGCAGTCTCGGGATGTCGACGCCCTCGGAGACCATCCGAACTGCGACGATCCACGGAGAACTGTCTTCTCGAAATTCAGCGATCTTCTTCGAGGCGTCGGGGTCGTCCGAAGTCGCCACGGTGGCACGCACGCCGAGGCGCTCATGCAGGATCTTCGCAATCCCGCGCGCATGGTCCTGATCCATCGCGATCACCATTGCGGCCGAGGTCGGGTCGGCCTTTCGCAGGTGCATCACCTGGTGGTGTGCCTTCGAAAGAACGGCGGGAAGCCATTCGCCTTCGAGATCGAGTGCGGTGCGCAAACGTTGGCCGCTGAGCCCCCGACCCAGCTGGTCGTCGAAACTTGCGCTGTAGCTCGAACCGTCGGGCGCATTCCATTCCATGCGGCCGTTGATGCGGGGGAAGAATACCGGGCGCACAACTTTGCGATCGATTAACGCCTCGCCATAGCCATATTCATAGTCGGCCTGGGCTTCTTCGCCGACGTAGCGCACGAACGGAATTGCACTCTGGTCGGAGCGAAACGGAGTGCCCGAAAGACACAACCGCAGCGGCGCTTGGTCGAAAGCAATGCGAATCCCATCTCCCCAGCTCCGCGCGTCCGCGGCGTGATGAATTTCGTCGAGCACCACGAAGGTCTGAGAGACAAAGCGACGAATAGCCTCGGGGTTCGAGGCGACCTGCTGATAAGTCACCGCGACGCCATGGACATCTGAGGGAAGCGCGCCATCCGCGGCGGTCCACTCGGGATCGAGATGAATGTCGAACTGCTCTGCGGCGAGCGCCCATTGAAGCTTCAGGTGCTGGGTCGGAACCACGACCACGCAGCGGCGCATTTCACGTGCGACCAGCGCCCGGCGAATGGCGGCAAGTGCAAACGTGGTCTTCCCGGCTCCGGGCGTTGCCACTGCGAGAAAACTCGAATGAACACGAGCTTCCAATTTCCCAAGCGCTTCAACTTGCCACGCTCGGAACCTGATCGGCGCCGCCAAGCCAGAAATCCTTCACCATCGCTAGACGACATTGTGCAGTCGTCAATTTCGATCAGAGTCATCGCTTGGGGGGAAGACGACGAGGTCGAAACGGCCGGCGACTGTAGATCAAGCCCGACTCCAACCCTAGAGCTGCTGCGAAACTTTCAGTTTTTGAATGCGGGAGCGATAATGAAACGGCGGTTTCACTCGAAAGAAAGTGGCAAGTCGCGACCCCGATCGGGCTCGGGAGAGAATTCGTCGAGCAACCAATCGATCATCGCCCGAACTTTGGGTGACAAATGCCAACTCTCCGGGTATGCGGCGTAGAGTTTCGTTGAATCTCGCGATACACCTGTTAAGAGCGGGACGAGCGCGCCGTCTCTAAGGTCGTCACCCACGAAATAAGTTGGCAGGAAGACGATGCCCAAGCCGGCGAGTGCGGCGCAACGCAACGCGTCACCGAGCTCTGTTTACGGGGTCGCGTAATGCGCACCGAGAGGTCGAATTCTTCGCGCATTCGACGATGATGCTTCGGCGATTGCGCACGGGGTGGAGCCAGACCTATTTCTTAAGCGCGTGCCAAAGTTGAGCAGCGCCGAGATACGGGTCGATTTCGCGGCGCGTCACGGCGTCAAGTACTTGCTTTAAGTCTTCGCTCTGGGTGATCACATCAACGGCCTGTTCAAGGGCAAGATCACGAAGGCGTTCAAACAGGCTGTGACGCCCTCGAGCAGCACTGCGCAACGCGAACTCGTCGCTCCGACGCAGGTAGGTGTCGTGGGCGACGAGTGCATCGCAAAGTTCCGCGATCCCTTCGCCCTTTTCTGCCACCGTTCGGACAAGCCGACGCTGCCATTCGCGGTCATTCATCTCAAGGTGCAATAGCGTTTGCAAGTGTGACTCGGCTTCGTCTGCACCTGGCAAGTCTGCTTTGTTCAGGACGAATACGTCGGCAGCTTCCATTACCCCCGCTTTGATGGCCTGAACTTCGTCTCCCGTACCGGGCAGACATACGACCGCTGTTGAGTGAACAAGTTTGATGACGTCAACCTCGTCTTGCCCCACACCCACGGTTTCGATCACGATCACGTCGAACCCCATCGCGTCGAGCACGACCGTCGCATCGTCTGTCGCGCGGGCGAGGCCACCGAGTTGTCCACGCGTGGCCATTGAACGAATGAACACGCCGGAGTCGGCGGCGTGAGATTGCATCCGAATGCGATCGCCCAAAATGGCCCCGCCCGAAAAGGGGCTGGTGGGGTCGATCGCGATCACGCCGACACGCTTGTCTCTTTTGCGAAATGCCGAGATGAGACGGTCCACCAAAGTCGACTTCCCGGCACCCGGCGGACCCGTAACACCGATGATCTGCGCTTTACCGCTGTGGGGATACAACGCGGTGAGCGCGTCGCGCCCTTCTGCATCGCCATCTTCAAGACGGCGAATGACGCGTGCGGCAGACGGGACATGCCCGGCCAACACTTTGTCCGCTAACGCGTTGCCCACCAGTCCTCGATGTAGCGCACGATTGTGGCGGTTTCGGTTCCCATCGTGAACACCTCAGCCACTCCCTGTGCTTTGAGGGTTTCACCGTCTTCCTTCGGAATGACGCCGCCCGCGATGATCAACTTGTCGCCCACGCCTTCGGCTTTGAGCAATTCGATCACGCGCGGAAGGTGATTCATATGCGCTGCCGAAAGACTCGAAATACCGACGACGTCGACGTCTTCTTGAATCGCAGTCGCGACCACCATTTCAGGAGTTTGCTTCAGACCGCTGTAGATCACTTCCATGCCGGCATCACGCAACGACTTGGCGATCACGGTCACACCGATCGTGTGCGCGTCGAGTCCTAGCTTTGCGAGGAGCACGCGAATTGTGCGGGGACGATCTGATTGGGAAGATGAACTCATGAGCCGTCCTCTATACGCCGGACGTCAACGAGTCGGGGGTGTAGACACCAAATGCCTCTCGCAGCACATCGCAGATCTCACCCTGCGTCGCGAGCACCTTGACCGCTTCCAAGATACTCGGCATCAAATTCTCATCCGTCTCCGCCGCGGCGCGAACCCGCCCGAGAGCGGCGTCGACCTTCGTGTTGTCGCGCCGTTCACGCAGCGCTTCTAGGCGTTCAATTTGGCGCTGTTCGCTGCCGGGGTCGAGGGCGAAGAGTTCGATCTGTCGTTCTTCGTCGTCCTTCGCCAAATGGTTTACGCCAACGAGTTTTCGGCTGCCGTCTTCGATCTCTTTGTTGCGGTCGAACTGTTCCCGCGCGAGTTCGCGCTGGAAGTAGCCGGTCTTGATCGCTTCGAGCGCACCGCCCATCGCGTCGATCTTTTCGATCTCGGCCATCACGGCGTCTTCGATCCTGCGGGTCATGCTTTCGACATAGTAGGAACCCGCCAGTGGGTCGATGGTGTCCGCGGTACCCGATTCGTGAGCGACAATATTTTGAATCGCCGCGCCCACCGCGATAGCTTCTTCACTCGGGAGGGCGTGTGCCTCGTCGTGCAATGGGCTCGTCATCGTCTGTGCGCCGCCGCCAAGAACGCACGAGAGCATCTGCATTGAAAGCCGCGAAATGTTGTTAAGCGGCTGCTGTAACGTCATCGACATCGTCCCAGGTGAAGACATGAGCTTCAGGCGCAGTGAATCTTCGCCCTTGGCGCCGTAGCGCTCAGTCAGCAAACGGGCCCACACTTTGCGATACGCCCGGAGCTTCCCAATGGCTTCAAAAAAGTCCATGTCGACGCCGGTAATGAAGCTGAAGTACGGCGCCACTTCGTCGATCGTGAGTCCGCGCTTGAGCACACTGTCCAAGTACTCCATGGCGATCGAAAAGCCGAAAGCGAGTTCTTGCACCGGATTCGCGCGGGCGGCGTAGAGCTGAGCACTCACGACGGCAATCGGCACCCAGTGCGGTTGATTGCGAATCGTGTACTCGATGACATCGGTCGCGACTCGTAACCCATGCTCGGGCGGATAGATGTAGCGACCCACGCACGTGTACTCGATCAAGATCGCATTCGGCATCTGCAAGGTGAACGAAGCAGGATCGATGCCTTTCTTTTCGATCGCCGCGATAATCATCGCGAGGTTCACAGGCTGGGGCCCGTTGCAGACCGAAGTGAGATGTTTGAGTTTGCTGAAATCGAAGCTGAGTGTGCGCTCCATGTCTTCGAGGGAATCGATCGCGACCCCCGCACGCCCCACTTCGCCCGCCGCGAGTGGGTGATCGCTGTCGAGGCCGTTGGTCGTGGGGAGATCGTATTCGATGATCAGGCCGTCGAGGCCCTGCTCGAGCATGTAGTCGGCGCGGGTGGCCCAGTCTTCGCCGGTTCCAAAGCCGGTGACTTGCGCCATGGTCCACAAGCGACTCCGATAACCATTTGGATCGGTGCCGCGGGTATACGGAAACTCGCCAGGAAAGCCGACATCGCGATTGAAATCAAAGTCGATCGCTTCGAGGTCGCGCGGGGAGTAGAGCCGATTCACATCCCACTTGAGCGCTTGCGTGCGAAACTTTTCTTTTCGTTCGGGGGCGCTCTCTAACGCGGGGGCGAGGGTCTCGGTTTCCCAACGCTTGAAGTTGGCGTCGAGATCAGACCCACCGTCACTCGATGCACCCTGCTCTATTGGATCTCGTTTGCTCACGTAAGACTCCACACTCTTGCCGTCCGGCATGGGGCAACGGACACTCGCGCCGTGCCCGCACACGATACTAACCTGCGCAGCAACATAGAGCCGCATACGGGACTCCTTTCGCTACTCGCGATTGTGACGTTCTTCGAAGGTTTTGGCACCAAACTCGCCGGGCTCGTGCAGCCGCTGCTCGGCCGCGAATAGGGGGCCAGCACGGAAGAGTTAGGCCTTGTGCTTGGACTTTCGAGCCTCGGCATGGTGCTCGCTTTTTTTGTCATCCATCTCGCCGACTGGATTGGGCGCCGTCCAGTATTTCTCGGAGCACTCGCGGCCTACACCGTACAGCCCGCGTTCGTTGTCGCCATGCACGACGCACTCGACCAAGTTGATGCCGCCGGTGGCGGTGCGATTGTTTTGACCGGCAGTGGAAAGTCCTTCGACACAGGACTCGATGTCCCTGTAGTCATGCCGAGACCCTCATTCACAAGCGACTTGCGGGAATGCAGGCTGCGTAAGCAGTCGCATCACCAGCACGTACAGCCAAAGCGCGAGGGATCAAGCCAGTTGATCTCGCGCGCTTTTGTTTTTGCTTAAGCGAGTGGCGGGTTCGACTCGACGCGTGAGCAAATCGTCGGAACTTCGTTCGCCCCCACAAACCGCAGCGCGAGTGCACCCCGCTGATGCCCCGCAGTTTCGAGCCAATTCGCGGAACCGGGGTCTTTCGCAGCGATCACGATGCGCACACTGCCATCGTCTTCGAGCGTGGCGGTGTGGTGATTGACGTGGGTCCGGTAGGTCAGGAAGTCGAACGACTCGAGCCAATGGTTTCCGACCTGAAGGTTCCAGTATTCACAAACGGGTGGCTCGAACTCGATCACGAACGCTTCGTCGTCCGCGAGTTCCCAGTATGAATAGTTGTAACGGGTATTGGGGTCACCCTGCGCGAACTTGAGTAGCGATGGATCGATGGGCCGAATCTCATGGGGGTGTGCTTGGAACGATGCTGTCCAACCCAAGAACTGCCCGATGACGCCCCCCAGCATCCCGCCGGTTCGGGCGAGGCTTCCGTAAAAGCGTTCGGGGTCGAGCGGGTGCGGAGGTTCGCCGCCGTCGACCCGAATGAGCTCGAGCGTTGCGGGGCTTTGTCGCTGTCGTTCGAGCAGCGTCTGGCGAATTTGCAGCGAGTTGGTCTTCGCGGTCATCGGCAACCAATTGCCGCTGCGCTTTTCAGCGCAAATCGCGATTTCGAAACTGCCATCGTCGTTGATGGAGAGTGCCTCGCTCGTCAGATAGCCGTCGCGAATCAAACCTGCCGGCGTTCCCAACCCACCCGAAAACGCGCCGACACTCATCATCGATGCATCCCCCATCGTGCCTTTTAGCTGATACTCGAGCGAGCCCGAAAGTCTTGCGCCGCCGTAGACGTAGTCGGGGTTGTCGAGGCCGATCTTTGGAGAGGTGGTCGAGAGAATCGCCGCGCGCGGATCCGACTCTTCGATCGTCGAGTTCAGGAAGTGGCGTGCGAGACGTGTGACGTAACGCAGGCCCTCGGCGCGGTCGAAAGGATCGTTGGGGGCTGCGGCGAGCACCGTATGCCCTGCATTGCGAAGTTGATCGCAGAAGGCATCCCAGGTTGCGGCGTCACCGGCTTTGTCGACCATCAAGAGTTCCTTTGCTTCGTCGCTTTGATCAGCGTGTCGCCTAGCCTACCGCGAGCGCAGGGAGCGCCGCGCTGTACTTCGAGAAGAGTTTCTGCGACTCGCGAACGGGTTCCTTGAAGTGCAACGCGTTCACCATCACGAATTTTTTCCGCCGTCGGTATCGAAGAACCTGCGAAGGTTGTCGTACTGCTCCTCCGTCACCTCGGCGCGCTTCAGCGCCGTCAATACGCCCTCTCCTGTTTCCATGCCTCCAGTCCGATTTTCTTATGACACTTAGTATGTCATAGTGTTGGACAGCCGAATACGGCTCAGGTTTTAGGCGTACCGCGCGCCTGGGCAGGTCAACCTTCATCGTCACGGAGCTTCAATGGAAGTCATTAACCGAGTCATCCCCAATGAAGATCAGATCAAAGGCTTTCTCGAGCCCGGCCCCGATGGCCCGATCTACATGGTGAACCTGCTTCGCTTCAAAGACAAAGCCGAATACGCCGATGGACGCGAGAGCGACATAACCGGCGAGCAGGCCTACGCACTCTACGGCCAAGAAGTTACGAAGCTGCTTCCGAAATTTGGCGGCGGTGGAATGTTCAGCGTTTCCGTAGAGCGGTTGATGCTCGGAGAAGTTGAAGACCTTTGGGACAAAGTCGCGATCGCGATGTATCCATCTCGCGCCGCCATGTTCGACATGATGCGCTCCGAGGAGATGCAGGCCATAGGCCAGCATCGCGCGGCTGGCCTCGCAGGCCAACTCAATCTCGAAGGCGTCGACGCCAGCGGAATTTGGCTCGGTATCGACGGATATTCGTCGAGGGATTGATCCATGTTGGGATAGCGAGAAACCGTCCCGCTCCGCTTCGCAGCTTCTAGGCGCCGTGCCGTCAGAAGGTTCTCGATCCAACGTCCTTCCCCCGGCAGGCGACGGAAAGACCGACCGCAATATCGAAGCATGGCTTCAAGCTTCAGCAAAAACGGCGAAGCTTCGACGCCCCAAACGATATCGGTCCTGGCGGTCATCGAATCTGAAATCGAGACCTAAGCGAGGGGGGAATACGGAAGCGGGAAGTAGCGAACAACCCGCTCGTTTGGCGCGACCTCACGCAACGGATCCATGAACCCATTCAGGGCATCTGTCGTAGGGGCATAAGGTGAAACACTGCGTTCAACATCGCCCTTCCATAGATCGATCACGAGGTCCGGGTCCCCTGCCACCGGGCGCCACGACGTGAGAATCGGCAGCGAAGCCGCCGCGCCGCGGAGAAGCTTTTCGAAGTCATCCATGCGACCGGGCGCGACCTTTAACTGAGCCGCCGTGTAAATGCCCTGCGGTGTTTCGCGGGCAGCATCGATGCCTTTGTCGAGTGCATCGTCCGGAACGACACCGAGCGATTCCAACAACATCTCGTTTCGGATGGGAGCCAGTACCTCGGCTTGCTTTTGTGCATCACACGCCGCCGCGTCGTTGCGCATATCCCGACGCCAGGTCTCAAACGCGGCAAGGTCTGGGAATTCGAGAAAGTGCGTCACCCGCAAGAACCAGTCTTGATTGCCAAAGAAGGCGCCGACGAGGCGTCCCCCGTGTCGTTCGACCGCGGGAATCAAGGCGTTCCGGGCAAGTTCAATAAAGGCATCGCGCGTGCGCGGAGATGCGGGCTGGAGGTCATAGTCTTGCTGTAGACAAATCATCGTTCTTTCCTTCGTAGCGATAAGCGAAACTTCGACGCACGGGCCAGCGATCGTGTGGCGCGCACTTTCGGCACTAAGGATGCCACTTTGTGTGTCTGCCATCAATGAAGGCGGTCCGTCGCAGCTTCAGCGGTGTTCGTAAGATGGCGCTCTTTCCCTTGTTCGCGAATCCTCACGTGTTCATCAACACGATTGCGCAGCGCGACGTCGGTGTTTTTCGACCCACGATTTCCGCCAGCAGACCGACCCTGTTGAATCAAGCGTTGAATCGATCGAAGCAGCAGCTTCTCCCGCTACGCGTCGCAATCATCGCCAGGGTCATCATGGCTGGTGCGGGTCGCGGGGAAGAAGGTTCTGGTGATTTTGGATTCGCTTCACACCAAGGACCACGTACTCGACGAACTTCGTGCCTATTGGGAACCCGAATGCTTTTCTGAAGCGCGTTCGTTGACGCGCTTTCGGCAAGCCACTATCGATCGAGCACACTTCGAAGCATCGATTCGAGACTAGGGGCCGAAGTGGCATCTAACCGATCGCTCCGCCAGACGACGACGCCGTCGGGGCGCGTCACAAACGCGACCGCGGGGTCCAGCTGCGTTCCCGCGTCGTGGGTCGCAAAAGAATCAACGCCGATCGCCACCCCGACCTTGGACGACACGTCCTTGGCAATTGCGCGCCACGGTCCTTCTTCGACCGCAAAGAGCGTGAAGCCGTCATAACCACAGCGCCAGTGCACAGCGGCCGGGGCACCCGGGCCGCAAACCGGCGCGGGATAGCTTCCCTCCGATTCGAAGTGACTGCGTTGGCCGTCGATCATCGACTGCAGTTCAGTGCGTTCATCTTGGGTCATGTCTGCCAAGCGCTGTTCGAGCGCTTCGAGGCTGGGCTGCGCGCCGATGACATTCGTGATCGAAGACATGCTCGTTAAGTTGCCGAAGCTCTGATCCGCATTCGCAACGGCGGCCGGGCGACATTCCAGCTCATAGCTGTCGAGCAAGCCTTCTCCAGCAAGCCCAGCATCTACAAGCGCGAGCTTCCAGACGAGATTGTAAACGTCGAGGATCCCAGTGTTCAGGCCCAGCCCACCCGTGGGTGGAAAGCGGTGGGCAGCGTCACCCGCGAAAAAGGCTCGTCCGACTCGGTAGCGTTCAGCCACCTGGTTGAACGGAACCCAGGTTGCCATCGAAATAATTTCTGCTTCGACGGGCACGCCCAGCGCGGCGGCGAGGCGCGCCGGGATGTGAGCCGCATCTTCTTCCTCGTTCGCAGTCGGAGTCATGTAGACATAGGACTCATCCGGAGCATGCACGATGATCGTTCCCAATGATTCCGGATTGAGAATCCAGTAGAGCGGTCCCGACCGGTCTTTTGTCCAAGGTGAGAGTGGCGCCTTGAAGTGCACCATGAAGAACTTGCCAAGGGGACCAAAGCCAAGTGGCCCCGTCCCGACCATCTCAACCCCGAGCATGCTGCGAGTTGGACTCCCGGCTCCGTCCGCTGCGATGGCCCAGCGCGACCGAATGCGATGCTCACTTCCGTCTGCCAACCGAACGACGGCACTGACCGCCTCTGCATCTTGATCGATCTCGACGCACTCTGCGCCAAAGACGACTTCTGCGGCAGACGCGCGCGAAGCGGCTCGCGCGAGAATCGGTTCGAGCAAGTTCTGCGAAAGATTGACCCACGCGGACTCGAACGGGTCCTTGGCACCTCCCTTTCGATCGCGGATATCAAGCCGTCCAATTTCGGGTCCGCCCAATGTCGACACCCAAGTAATGAATTCCATATCGAGCGGCGGGATCGCGTCGCGGATCTCCTGTTCGAGGCCCAGTTCTGCGAGTACGGAGAGCGGACGCTGTCGAATCACATGGGCGGCGGGCGCCTTCTGCGTTCCGGCACGCCGCTCCACCACCACATTCGAGACACCCAGCCGCGAAAGCAACTGCGACGCCACCAACCCGCTCGGGCCACCGCCGACAATCAGGACGGTTGTCTCTTCGGGAATCATGAGTGGCTCGACTCGTTCGCTTCAAACATCGCTTCGCCGAAGCGATCGGCGAAGACCGTCTCTTCTACAGGTCGACGTGATAGTGGACCGTGCCCACCCCCAACGGGCCAACCAATCGGCACGAAGGCATGCGTCGCCCAGGGCTTCGGGATCTCGAGAAGTTCGCAGACTTCCGTTTCGCGTTTGCACAAAAGTGTCGTCAACACGCAGCCCAGACCCTCGGCGCGACAAGCGAGCAACATGTTCTGTACCGCGGGATAAAGCGACGCACCTCCGACAACCGAAGCGCGATCGAGATCACCATCGGTGATGTAGAGCTGTTCGGGGTTGAAGCAAAACACATTCACGACCGGCGCTTCCCCCAAATGCTCCGCAAGGTAGTTGCCCGACGCGAGCATCTTTTCCGCCACGGGGAGAAAGTCTTTGGGAGCACTCGCGAGTCGCATCTCTGCATACTCCGACCACTCCTTTTGATAGAGCTCGGCAAGCCGCTGCTTCTTCTTTGGATCGCGCACCGCGATCACCCGCCACGGTTGTTGATTTGCCCCCGAAGGCGCCCAGGTCGCTGCCTCCAAAACCCGGCGAAGCGTCTCTTCGGGAATGGGATCAGGCTTCAAGCGCCGCACCGCTCGGGTCGTGCTCGCCGCATCGAACAAGTCGATCCCAGCGCGCTCAGGAGCCGGGGGCGGACCCACGACTTCGACGTCGGCAGCGGCGGGAGCCGGATGAAAGCTTTCGAGGATCCCCGACACCAATTGGTAAAAGCCAACGTTCGAAATGACCTCCACCAAGGCTCGTTCGCCGAGTACGGACTTCGCGTTTTCGATTGTCGCTTCGTCGATGCGACGTTTGTGCACAAGTTCGTAGGCCACGTCGTGGGCGGCCGCGCAGGCTTCGTCGTCAAACACGGGACGGCGATAGTTCGCGATCTCGTCGATCACCGACTGGGGCACTCCGGTCAACCGCGCCAGCATGCCGTGCACCCACCATTCAAAGTCCGCCGACCAAGCCCGGGCGACAACCATCACAGCCACTTCTCTTGGCGCCGCTTCTAGAACCGTGTCCGTCCGAAACGCCATACCGACAGCTTCGAGATGCGCGCCCAACACGGGCGTCCGAAGCCACGCATCGAACGGCCCCGACAGCGAGCCGTCTTCGCGAACCAAAAGTTTCCGCGTTGCCCCCTGCGCTCTCGGGCTCGCGAGCACTGCGTCGTACATGCGACGTTGTTCGTCGTTGAGTTCTTCGGGTTTGAGTGGGACGAGCGCGGGGGCGGTCACGCTTCGTCTCCCAACACTGCTGACAGATCCGGTGCTTCGCCCTTGTAGGTTTCGTCAAAGACCGTGCGATCCGCAGCCCCCTCAACGTGAAGCTTGTAGGCGAACTCGGGATCGAAGTTGTACCCGTAGAAGTTCTTCGCGAACTGGCCGTTCGTAAACCATTCGTTGAGCTCATCCCGGCTACCAAAGTTGTCGCATCCGAGTTCGACTTCGTTCTTGTCCGGATCGTGGTAGTAGAGCGAAAACTGGAAGCCGTGATTCACGCAGTATGTGGGCGCGATGCCTACGTCTCGCAAGCGGGCATACGTCGTCATCAGTTCCGTCAGCGAGTTGTAGAGATAAGCCCAGTGCGCGACGCCTTCGGCGGTGGCTTCCCGCGGCGTGACGTTTGGATCCTGGATGATCAGCAGTCTGTGATGCTCGTCGTCAAAGGTGAGGAACGTGCCGACCGGAATCTCGAACAGCGGTTCGGCGTGAAGCACGGTTTTGTACCAGTGCGCCATGTCTTGAAAGCGTCCGGTCTTCAGCACGATGTGCCCAAAGCGCGCGGGGCGAAGGGGCGAGTTCTGATCGAATTCAGGAAGTCGCGGATTGGCCATGAAGTTCTCCATTGGGCGTGTTCAATGATTGATTGGCATATAATGAATACTACTCATATTTATTGATTCGTAAATTTCGTGCAGTCGGAAGTGAATCGAAGAAGGACATCACCGATGTCGCCGACGTTGGGACGAGAACTCTCTACAACTTTTTCGATTCCAAGATGAACCTGCTTGGCGCAGTGCTCGAAGACGAGTTCGCCAATCTTGCAGTATCGGGACAAGCGATCGCCGCCGCTCCTGCAGTGGACATAGGAATTATAATAAACTTGCGTGCCGTCGAAGCTCCGGCGGGTGAAAGGGACTGAATAGACATGGATCAAATTCGAATGCGATGCCAATTGGCGCTTCGCCATGCCCGGGTTTCAGCGATTGCATCGATGTTGGTGATCGCGCTGGGGGCCCCGATGACGTTCGCGGACGAACCTCGCGCTCTGGACGAAGTCAAAGAGCGTGGATGGGATTTCAAACAGACCCAGGTTGAACTCCATCCCGTTGCCGACGGCGTGTGGCGGGCCACCGGCACAGCGAACGCGTACATCATCCAGACGAGTGCGGGTGCGGTTGTCATCGACACCGGCCTTCCCCACCAAGCGATGCAGGTTAAAGAGCGACTCGAAAGCGCGGTGAAAGGCCCGATCCAAAAACTGATCTTCACCCACGCGCACATGGACCATATTGGCGGCGCGAAGCTCTGGAAGCAGGCTTACCCGGACGCCGAAATCATTGCCCACGAAGACTTCTCGAAGGTGCAGCACGAACTCACGATCTTGTCCGAGTACTACTCGCGGCGAGGAGCAAAGATCCTTCCCGAACTCGTCGCGCTTTCTAAAAAGGCCCGATCGAGCAACCCGTTGTTTGAACCTGGCGGGCTCGTCCCCGATGTCGTCGTCGACAACGACGAGCCACTCGTTCTTCAGGTCGGCGACACCGAAATTCACGTCCTCGCTTTGCCTGCGGGCGAGGGGCGCGATGGGCTCGCGGTCTGGCTGCCAAAACAGAAGCTCCTGTTTACCGGCGATATGACGGGCCCCCACTTCCCGATGTTTCCCAACCTGTATTCCATCCGGGGCGAGCGCTACCGCGAATTTCTCGACTACATCCACGCAGTCGATCACGTCATCAGCCTCGGGCCCGAAATCATCGCGCATGGACACTTCGATGTGATTCGCGGCGCCGACTACATCGAACTGGCACTGACTCGAATGCGCGATGCCGTTCAATATGTCCACGACGAAGTCGTCGCCGGGATGAATGCAGGGAAGTCTCTCGAAGTCTTGATGCAGGAGATCAAACTGCCTGAACACCTGAAGCTTTCGGAAGGCTACGGGAAGGTGGCTTATTCGGTACGCGGGCTTTGGGAAACGTATACCGGTTGGTTTCAATTTCAGTCGACGACCGAGCTCTATCCCGTTCCCGCTCGCTCCGTGTACCAAGACCTTGTTGTCGCTGCGGGCGGTCCCGATACGATCCAGCAAATCGCACAGGCCAAGCTTGACGGGGGTGAGCCTGAAAAGGCACTGCATCTCGTCGAGGTCGCGCAGGCGGCAGGCAGCCCGTCGGCGAGCCTCATGGCCTTAAAGCGTGCGGTTCTTCAGAACCTTCGCGCTAGGGCGATCCGCCAGACGAACAACTTCATGGAAGTGAGCTGGCTGGACGCCCGCATCGCGGAACTCGCACCCGAAACAAAGGACTAAGCCCATGTCTGACACGACAACCGACGCGCTTCGAGAAATTACCGAGGCGCGGGCAATTGAGATCCTCAAGGCGAAGTACTTCCGGCTGCTCGACACCAAGCAGTGGGACGCCTGGCGCGCCTTATTTACCGACGATTTCGAGGGCACCTACGAAGGCCCTCATCCCGACATTCAGTTTTCGAGTGCCGACGAAATGGTCGCGATGAACCGTAAGATGCTCGCAGACGCCAGCACCGTGCATCACGGTCATACTCCCGAGATCGACCTCACAGGCGCCGACACGGCCACCGGCATCTGGGCCATGGTAGACATCGTGAAGCTCGGAGACGGCTTCACGGGGTACGGTCACTATCACGACGAGTACCGCAAGGTAAACGGCGAATGGAAGATTGCGAAGACCCACTTGCGGCGGACCGTGGTTGAACCCGGCACACCGCGCGAAGCATAAGCCGACCGGGACCGCGGCCTAGATCATCGACGTCACACCGCCGTCGACCACGATCTGCTCGCCGTTGATGTAAGACGCATCGTCGGACGCAAGAAACGTCACGACCCCCGCCACCTCTTCTGGCTTGCCGAACGGGATGAGGGGATTCGAGATCTTACGAATGTGGTTGAAGTCCATGTCTTCCGGCATGCGCAAGCCCACATTCATCGGAGTATCGATGCCGCCCGGGCATATCGCATTGCACCGGACGCCGTCGACGATGAACTCCTCCCGTCCAGTCTTCCCAACGTGCATTCCTCTAGCCGTTACTGGCCGTCTTTGTGAATCAGCCTAGAAAGACTGTGCAGCAGTTTCAGTTCGCCCTCACTTGGACGCGCTCTTCCAAAGAGTCGGCGAATTTTCATGATGCCCACTTCGCGCATCTCTCCTTCAAGAAATTCCCGCGAGTCGAGTGCCCGCACGAGGTGATTGAAGAAATGTTCCATGTCCTTCTCTCGCCCTGGGTATTCGGCGACGCGCTTCGGAAGTTCTAGCGCGGGACCGTCTGCCGCCATGAAGAGTTCGTAACAAACGAGCTGCACCGCAGAGGCAAGGTTCAACGAAGAAAACTTCTCATTTGCGGGGATGACAACTTGGTAGTTGCACCGATCGAGGTCATGATTCTCGAGCCCCGTGCGCTCGGTCCCAAACATCACGGCCGCCGGGTCGCCCGACGCCGTCTCACCAAGAAGCTGCGCAGCGCACTGTCGCGCATCGAACAACTCGTGGAGCACCCCGCGGTTGCGCGCCGAACATCCCACCACGAGCCGACAATCTCCAATGGCATCCCCGACATCGTCGACAACCTGCGCCGAGTTCAGAATGTCGTCTGCTCCTGCGGCCCGACGCTCAGCTTCAAAAGAGGGGAACTCCCGCGGCCGAACCAATACGAGCTGGCTTAGAGACATCGTCTTCATTGCGCGGGCTGCCGCGCCGATGTTTCCGGGGTGTTGGGGTTCGATGAGTACGATGCGAACGTGATCGAGCGACATGAAAGTCTCGGGGTACGGGTTGGCGTACAAGAGTAACGGCAAATAGACAGACCGAAACCGAGATGGCGCATACGACGGATGCACAACCCGCCGCAACTGTGGCACGGTCCGCACTATGTGGAACCTCGACTTTCGCGCACCTGGCCACGACCTCGACGTTCAAGAGCTTGTCGCGCGGGCCTGGCCCCAGGCGAGCCCCAAGCAACGGAACGCCGCGATCTCGGCCGGCGAAGTGCGTATCGCGGGCGAAGTTACGCGTGAAGCCAAAGCGCGCGTCGCTCCGGGAAGCCGAGTTCAAGTGGTTGCGCGGGAGGGCCAGCTCGTCTCATCACCGCCGGCGATCGAAATCCTGCAAAGAGGCCAAGACTTCTGCGTCGTCGACAAGCCAACCGGTTGGCCAAGCCATGCAGCGACAGCTGGGGGACCCGACGCGCGCGCGCTCGTCGCCGCTTCACTGGACTGCAGCATCGACGAAATTTGGCCGGTACATCGCCTCGATGCCGACGTCAGTGGCGCTTGGCTGATCGCACTCACGCAAGAGGCAGCGAGTCGCTTGTCAACTTCGTTCGCGCAGGATGTCGTCACGAAGGAATACCGGGCCCTTGCCCCAAGGCTCCCGTGGCGCGAAGGACGCTTTCGTGCGGGGGTAGACGGCAAGGCAGCCGAAACGATCTTTCGGGTGTTGTCCGGGGAGAGCGAAGACCCGCCCGCCCGCGATCCACACCCCGAAATCTGCGAGGTCTCCCTCACACTGGTGACGGGTCGAACGCATCAACTTCGACGACACCTTGCAGGCGCGCGTTGTCCAATACTCGGAGACAACCTCTACGGCGGCGCGATGGTGGCGGGCGGACTCCGTCTATATAGCCGTCGCATTGAGATCCAGGACGAAGACGTCAATGCGACCGCGCCTGAGCCTGCGGGCTACGCGGTTGAGGAGCCCATCTACTCGACTTCGGACGAACCCGCCGAGATCACCGTGTCTCACGCCACCGCGATGGCCCTTGAGCGCGGTCATCCATGGATCTTGACGGATACAGAAACAACCGACGTCGGGGGACTCCGCCCCGGCAGCATCGTGCATGCGCGAAGCGTGCGAGGCAAGGCCGTTGGCGAGTGTCGTATCGAAGGGCCGGGGAAAATCACCGCGCGCCTTTGGTCTCCACAGAGCAAACGTCAGACGGATTCGATGTCCGTTCCTTCGCGCGTCAAAGCCGCACTGGCACGTCGCCGCGATTTAATGGCTGGTTTTGCCAAGGATCAACGCACCACGTCCTACCGGTTGATACACGGGGAAGCAGACGCCCTACCCGGCCTGATGATCGACCGCGTCGGAAACGAACTTCGCGTTCTTTCAATGTGGCGGGGAAGCCAAGCGTTTGAGGCCTCGGCCATCGACGCACTCTTGGCTGAGCTCGAAGAGGACCTCCCCGTCGTGATGGTTCGTCACATCGTAGACCGGCCGAAGGGCCAGTTCTTGTCGACGGAAGCCTACCGTGGCACGCCGAGCGAGAAGACGTTCAGCGTCCGCGAGCGCGGGCTTACCTTTCAAGTCGACACCGGCCTTGGCGAACCCCTTCGCTCACGACCGGGCTTCGGCCTGTACATCGACCAACGCGCAAACCGCGACCGCATCGCAAAGCGAGTCCGCAAGGCACGGGGTGGGCGATGGCTCAACTTGTTCTGCCACACCGGCGCGTTCAGCGTAGCGGCCCTCGATGCTGGGGCAGAAGAAGTCACGAGCGTCGATCTATCGCGCCCGTATCTCGCAACCCTCGAACACAACCTTGAACGCAACGACATGGGATCAGACCGCCACCAGTCGATCAAAATGGATGTTCAACGATTCGTTGAAAAGTGGCCCGACCAAGACTGTTACCACGGCATCATCATCGACCCTCCTACCGCGGCCGCCGCGGGAAAACAATTTTGGTCGGTCCGCAAAGGCCAAGCGCGGCTCGTCGAGGAGTGCTTGCGTCACCTCGTGCCGGGTGGCTCGCTACTCGTCTGTCGCAACGACCAAGGCGCCAAGGACAAGTTGCAAGATCTTGTAAACGCCTCCGCGGTCAAAGCGGGGGCCCCGCTTCGGAGCATCCACGACGCGGGGCCCGGTGCAGACTTTCCGACGCTCAAGGGATTTCGCGAGGGAACTGCGTTCGAGGGCGTTCTGGCGACACGCAAGTGACATCATATTCAGAGCCTGCCGGTAACCTGCCTCCCAACCTCGCAAGCCATCTACACGCCCGGGTCACCGAGCGCATGAAACGGATTGCCGACTTCGCGATCGACCACCGCCCAACTTGGGACCTCTGCTGTGACCATGGCTTGATCGGCTTGTGGGCATGGCATACGCATTCGCTGCCCGAGCTGCACTTTGTCGATCGTGCACCCGGGCTCGTCGATGCGATCGAGCAGCGCTTGTCGAGTTCGTTGTCCGATGATCGCATTGCCTTTCACAGCCGCGACGCCTCGACACTTTCTTTCGGCGAAGCTCCGTCGAACATCTTTCTGTCCGGGGTCGGTTTCCGCGCTAGCCAACGAATCCTCGCCGCCACTTGCCAGTCGACCACGCCGCACCGGCTCGTCGTCAGCGTGCACGCCGAAGCCGAACGACTCCACGACGCCATGGAAGAAAAGGGTTGGCGACTGGCAGGCGAAACCCAAGTTGAAGAGCACGGCCGCGTCCGAAAGATCTCCGCATGGGATGGTCAAGGTGCCCTCGAACTCGTCCCCGGTAAGGATTTGCGGAATTCGCTGTAGGCCAGGTGCACACGATCGAGTCAGGGGGATAAACTGTCGACATGAGTAATGCCTCCGACTCCCCCCTCGCTGTCGTCGAAGCGCCGCTGGCGTACTTACTCGAAGCACCAGCCGCAAAGCCAGTTTTTTACGTCAACACGCCAATTCCCGAGAATCCGCGCAAAGGACCTCAACTCGGCCCGCGCACAATGTCGATTCACGATGCGCGCCAGCTTGAAGAGAAACCTCGACTCGAAGTCGAAGGCGTTGAACTCGTTCCCGCCGCGTCCGACTTTCGCAAGGCTCACGATTTTTACGATCCCGACGCGGTCCGTGCTCACTACTACCCCGAGATCGAAGCCCTTGTCGCACGAGAGACCGGAGCAAAGCGCGTGATCGCGTTCGACCACAATTTGCGCTCGCGCGCATTGGCCAAAGCGAAATTACACGAAGCACAACTACCCGTTGTCTTTGCCCACAACGACTACACCGAAACCTCAGGCCCGCAGCGCGTGCGTGACCTCGTCCCCGACGAAGCCGAAAGCCTGATCAAGAACCGTTTCGCCGTGATCAACGTTTGGCGTCCGACACGTGCCCCGGTCGAAGAATCGCCACTGGCCGTGCTCGACGCCCAAAGCATGGGACCCGACGATCTCGTCTCGATGGACTTGATCTACGTCGACCGCATCGGTGAAATTCAGTCGCTCAAGTACAACCCCAAGCATCGCTGGCTCTACTACGCACGAATGACGCCGGACGAAGCCATGCTGCTCAAGTGCTTCGACTCGTCTCGCGACGGACGAGCGCGCTTTACGGCGCATACGGCCTTCACGCTTCCCAACACACCCGAAGATGCGACGCCGCGCGAAAGTGTTGAAGTGCGTACGATGGCGTTCTTCTAACTAGGTTCTCACGTCTTCCCAATCGACCTGAACATGTTGGTTCTGATAAACGATGGGAACGGACGGACGTTTTCCACGAGTCGCCTCTGCCGCCGATGTGCAGCAGCGTGTTGTCGAAGTCAACGTCGCCGACGACGATGACATCTTGTGCGACGAACAACCTACGGACTACAAGACGTACATCGAAAAGTTCCAAGGCGCGGTCAAGTTCGAATGACCGCGCTACTTGCGGTTGCGCGTGGGGTCTGGCTTGGAGCCTTCAACGACTTCCGCTTGGCGAAGTGCTGCAATCCCATCGGCGTCATAGCCGAGTTCGGCGAGGATCTCGTCGGAGTGTTCGCCTCTGAGTGGCGCGATCGGCTGTTGCTCGGTGGTGGTTCCCGAAAATTGCGCTGCAGGGGCGCAGTCGCGCATGCGCCCAGCCGTTTCATGCTCACGCTCAGTCACCCGACCGTTGTGCAGGATCTGAGGGTTCTTGAAGACCTCATCGAGACTGAGCACCGGCCCACCGGGCACGTCTTCGTCGCCCATGCGCTCGATGATTTCCGCGCTCGTCACTTGTTGAAACTCGTCGTACAAGATGCGGCCAAGCTCTTCCATGTTGTCGACACGCTCGCGTGCGGTGGCGTAGCGCGGGTCATCGCACAACTCGGGTCGACCGACCGCCCGAAACAGCGCATGCCATTCATTGTCACCGCCGGTCCATGTGATGACGTGACCGTCAGAGGTTTCGGTGAGTCGATACCGATCGTAGAGCGCTGGGCCTTCAAGAATGCCGTCGCCCAAAAAAGTATGCTTCATCATCCCATCGGGAAAGAAGAAAGCGAGACCAACATCGAGCATCGGGACTGAAACCTTCTGACCACCGGCTCCACGCTCGCGCGCAAAGAGTGCGGCGGTGATGGCTTGCGCGGTTGTGTACGAAACCGCTTTGTCGATCAATGCGTGGCGAACCAAGTCGGGGATCGGAACTTCGGGGTTCTTCTGAATCGCAACGTGTCCACTCATACCTTGCAAAACCGGGTCGTACGCGCGACGCGTCGAATACGGTCCCGTTTCTCCGTAACCGCTGATCGAGCAATAGATGAGGTCGGGGTTGTGTTCGAGCATTGCGTCTGCCCCGAGGCCGAGGCGCTGCATCACGCCAGGGCGAAAGTTTTCGACCAGAACATCCGCACGGCCCACCAGGTCGAGCGCGATCTCGAGCCCTTTGTCTTGCTGGAGGTCGAGCACGATGCTGCGCTTGCCTCGGTTTACGTTTGCAAACATCGAGGTCAAGCCACCGCGGCGATACCACTCGTATCGGAGCAAGTCGCCGCGCCCTGGAGGTTCGACCTTAATGACGTCGGCACCTTGGTCTGCCAACATCATGGCCGCAAGCGGCCCCGAAATGACGGCCGAAAAGTCAACGACTCGAATTCCCGCCAGCGGCCCCGGCATACTCAAACAACTCGCTGGCGAAGAAGAGAAAGACCATCGACCGCGCTTTCGCGCGAGCCGTCCGCGAACCCGCGAACCGAAGCGTCGTCGTGAACGGAGCCGTCGTAAAGAACAACAGCGATGACGTCGCCGTGTTCGAGAAATGTGGTTTCGCCATATTCGGTGTAGCGAGTGGCTCCGATGCTGATGAGTGCACGTCCGGGCTGACCCGCAACCTCAAGCCATCGCGGGATGTCTTCGAGCGGACCCTCATCTTGTTGTTGGTTCATCTTTTCGATCAACCAACCCACGAGTTTGTCCCCGTAGTAGCTGTAACTCGTAAGCGCACTGTCATCGCCGTAATCGTGAAGTTCGCCATCGCGAAGCAAGAACGAAGCGAGCCGATATTTGTCCAGAAGTCCGCCAGAAAATTGATCAATCGCGATTCGTTGCGCTGAAGTGCCCTTGGTGTTCGCTCCCCAATTCTTCTTCTCGCTGATCTTGCGCGCGCCTTCACGTCGAATCGAACAGTCGTTGTGCGCCATCGCGAAGCGCGGGGTGAGCGCGCTCACCTTTCCGTCGTCATATGCGATGTCACATAGCAGCGCGACTTCAGGTTCAATCTGATGCTTTTCCTCTACCAAGCCAAGCGCCAATGTTTCGGACGAGACCGGCATCACGTGGAGAAAGTGCTCACCCTGGCCAGGCACATAGAACGGGAAGACACCTTTGGGCGCGGTCGCGTCTGCGATCTTCAAGTCCTTGAAGTCGCTCGCTTCACCCGCTTGCTCGAGGTGCCCGGCAAAATTGCCCGCCACACCGAGGCCGATGATGCCTGGCATCTCTTCGTTCCAATTTCCGCTTCCCTGCCCCATACCTGCTCCTTCGCCCATTTCGGGCGGCGGAGGTTAGCGTCTAGCAAGCGCTTACCAAAGCCATGGGTTGCGGACCCACACCAGGCATCCACAGCTGAGACTTAAGGCTGACAAAAGATGAGCGCTCTTCGCGACACCGACACGCCAAAGAAAAGCTAAGTTCCGCGCGAGCCTCCACCCAATGCCGCACCGGAGAACACTGTGAGCGAAGCCGCAAACAAAGACCAGGCGCCGAATCAAGACCACGCTAGCGACACGTCGCCAGGCTCACACGAACACGTCCACGGCCCGGACTGCACCCACGATCATGACCACACCCACGCACCGATCCGCCGAGAGACCGCCAAAATAGGCCGCAATGAACCGTGCAGTTGTGGCTCGGGGAAGAAGTTCAAAAAGTGCTGCGGCTAACGCACTGCCAAGCTAGGCAGGATTGGCCCGCGCAATGCGCTCGATTTCCACAGTCGCATGAGGAAACTGTGGAAGACGACCGAGCCCCTCGATCACCACGCTGCGATTCGGTGCCCAACTCATCGGGACGCCTTCCTTTGGTTGATGGCCTTGCCCGCTTCGTTCGCAATCTCAAACGAACGCAGCCGCTTCTTGTGATCGAAGATCGAAGACACCAACATCAATTCATCGGCGCCAGTCTTCTCAACGAATGCCGCCATATCGTGCTTGACAACGTCGGGTGCCCCCACGGCTGAACAGCTACCGATCTGGTCGAGCATTGCGCGTTCTTGTGCATTCATCGTGCTTTCAAAATCTTCGACCGGAGGCGGAAGCTGCCCCGGCGTTCCTAAACGTAAACTAATGAAGGACTGCAACGATGATGAGCGCAGGTACTTGGCTTCGTCACCGGTGTCTGCCGCGCAAACATTAAAGCCGAGCATCACGTAGGGCTCCTGCAGTTGTTCCGAAGGCTCGAAGCGTTCGCGATAAACCGCGATCGCCTGCATCATTTGCGCGGGCGCGAAGTGTGACGCAAACGCGTACGGCAACCCCAACATCGCGGCAAGTTGCGCGCCGTAGAGGCTCGAACCGAGTATCCACAACGGGACGTTCGTCCCCTCGCCGGGCACCGCCCTCACCTTTTGCCCGGGTTCGGGGTCCGGGTCGGCAAAGTAATGCTGCAACTCGACGACGTCCCGAGGAAAGTCATCGACACTTCCCCCGAGTGTTCGGCGCAATGCACGAGACGTAAGTTGATCTGTCCCGGGTGCGCGCCCAAGACCAAGATCGATACGCCCCGGATAAAGCGAAGCCAGCGTGCCGAACTGTTCCGCAATCACGAGCGGTGAATGGTTGGGCAACATGATGCCGCCTGCCCCAAGCCGAATGCGCGAAGTGCCGCCGGCGATATAACCGATGACGACCGAGGTCGCGGCGCTCGCAATGCCCCTCATGTTATGGTGTTCAGCGAGCCAGTAACGACCATACCCCCAGGCCTCTGCATGCTGCGCCAGATCGAGTGAATTGTGCAGCGCGTCGGCAGGCGTGCTGCCCTGGGCAACAGGAGCCAAGTCGAGAATTGAAAACTGAGTCATTGGGTGTCCGTAGGGTTTGGCCCTGTGAAGTGGACCTGCAAGTATAACGCGAACGTCTCATGCAAGAGTCGTGTGTAGGGGCCAATGCATCCGCAGACCGCGCCCATGATCAACACGCCCCCCGGCCCGCACCACACAGCAGGAACCGAACGGTTCAGACCTGCGCCTCTATTGAATTCGTCGATCGATTTTTCAGGTCGAGCTACGAGTTTGGTGGTGGTGACTCCTTCTCAGAGGCCTCCACAGGCGTTAATCTTTCGTTGCTTGAGTTGACACCCGCCATTCACTATTCGATTGGGACCCGCGCGCGCCCGCGCACAAGGAGAAGCTCGCATGAGCTGCCCCCGCGCTATCGACGTCCGGTTCTTCCTTCTATTCCTAAGTCTGCCTGTGGTCCTCGGAGTCGCGGTGGGCTGTGGCGACTCCTTCGCGAATCTCGCACCGGAAACGACCGACGACGCGACCCCGACTGTCACTCGGCAGCGAGTTAAAACCGTTGTGGTACGAAGCGGCGCGCTCGAGGCAAAAGACAGGACCTCGGGCGTTGTGCACGCGTTCCACAAGGCGCGTGTTACGGCCGAGATCCAGGCTCGGGTCCTTCGACGCGCAGTCGAAAGTGGCGACCGGGTCGAAGCCGGCCAGGTTCTTGTTGAACTCGATGCCACCCGGCTCGAACTCGAAGTCCGGCACGCTGAAGCCACGCTTCGCGCGCAGTCGAACGACTTAAGCCATGCGCAGCGTGAATATGATCGCGGCGAAAAGCTCGTCTCGAATAACGCGATCAGCACACAGCAACGAGACGACCTCAGGCACAACCTCGACAGCGCAATCGCAGCGCGAGACCTCGCGCGCGTCATGCGCGACACCTCAAAGCGGAACCTCGAAGACGCCCAAATTCGAGCGCCATTCGCGGGCAGCGTTGATTCGCTCGCGGTCGACGTGGGCGACTACGTCTCTCGAGGATCCGCTGTCGCGACGGTCGTCGAACTTTCACGGGCCAGAGTCTTTGCTGGCGTCACTGCACAGGAAGCCGCGCGACTCACAGGCGCTACAGTTGCCTTGGTTCAGTTCACAGCGCTCGGCGGCAGCGAGGTCGAAGCAGAGCTGAAGAGCGTCGGGAACGTCGCGAGCATGCGCGACGGCACCTACAGCGTCGAGCTATGGGTCAACGAGCCGCCGGAAGGTTTGCGCGACGGGATGGTCGCGAGCGTGCGATTGCCGATTGGCAATCATGCCCCGCTCCCGCTCGCACCTCGCGCCGCACTGATGCGCAGGTCTGGCAACCCCGAAGTGTTCGTCGTCGAGCACAAAGGCGAGGAACAGATCGCCCGGCTGCGCATGCTGCGGACGGGTCGAAGTGCTGGTGACTGGATCGAAGTCCACCAAGGCTTGGCTGATGGGGACGAAGTCATCGTCAACGGACAATTCGCGCTGCGTGACGGAGTCGCGATCGTGGTCGACTCCCAGTCCGCTAGCGCGCGCTGAAACGACGAATTCATGGAAAGCCTGATTCGATTCTTTGTACAGCGCCACGTCGTGGTCAACGTCCTTACGATGGCGATCATTGCCATCGGTATTTTCACGGTGCTGACAACCCGGGTTGAAGGCTTCCCGGCGATGGACCTGCCGACGTTCTTGATTTCGGCCCAGCTCCCCGGCGCATCGGCACGCGACGTCGAAGCAAAGATTACGATTCCGCTCGAAGAAGCGATCTCTGAAGTCGACGGGGTGCTTCATTACACGAGCGTCATCACGCAGAACCGCAGCATGACGACGGTGGACCTTCACGACGACACCAAGACCGAAGACATCATGGAGGCCGATCGCGAATTGCGCGCGGCGCTCGACGGCATATCCGAGTTTCCGGCCGAAATGCGAAACAAGCCGCAGACGTTTCGCATGGACCCGTCCAAGCAGCCGATACTCGAAATTGCGATCGCGGGCTCTGCGCTAGTCCTGCCCGAGTTCGCCAAGAAACTCGAACGAAAGCTGCGTCAGCTAGAAGGTGTCGGCGATGTCGGCATTGTAGGTCTACCTGACCCGGAGCTGAGGGTCTTCGTCGATCCCGACCTCGCACGCACCCACGGCATCACCCTTCTCGACGTCGTTGGCAGTTTGGAAAAGCGCAACGTCTCCGCAACCGGCGGCTCTCTCGAAGTCTCGCGCGACCGACGACAGATCGTCATGTGGGGACGCTTCGATACCCCCGAGCAAGTCGGCAATGTGATTCTTCGATCCGACCCCAACGAAGGCGTCTTGCGCGTACGCGACGTCGCCCGCGTGGTATTGGGTCGCGAAGACACGGGACTGATCGTCGGCACCAACGGCCGCACGGGCATTTCGGTGATCCCGTCAAAGCTCAAAGACGCGGATCTATTAAAGACGCGCGACCGCGTCCTCAAAGCCATCGCGTCGACACCCTTCCCTCCCGGTGTTGATCATTCGATCGTCAACGACAGCTCTTACCAGATTCGCAACCGCCTCAGCATCATCGGAAACAATGGCGCCATTGGTCTCGCCCTCGTGGCACTCATCGTCTTTATCTTCCTAGCACCGTCCGCTGCCACCTGGGTCTGCCTCGGCGTCCCACTTGTGATCCTGGGTGTCGTGGTCGTAATGCCCGGCTTCAACGTGACGATCAACTTCATGTCGACGATTGCATTCGTCGTCGTACTGGGTTTGCTGGTCGACGACGCGGTGGTCGTCGCCGAAAAAATCCTACTCAAGCGACAGCAAGGCCTCTCGCCGGTCGATGCGGCGATTCAAGGTGCGACCGAAGTCGCAAGCCCCGTCATCACGTCGGCGTTGACCACCCTGGTCGCGTTCGCGCCCATCATGGCAATCGGCGGCTTTCCACAGCGGATCATGTGGCAGCTACCGGCGGTGGTCTGCATGGCCCTCGCGCTTTCGCTCGTTGAATCGTTTCTTATCTTGCCCGCGCATATGTCGATGGTGCGCGGCGATTCAATGCCGCGCCCAAAGCGAAAATTCATGCTCGACCTCGAGGACCGCTACCGGCGAGCTCTGCAAAAGGCGATGCCCAGACGCGGCCGAATCATTGCAGTCTTCGCAGTCGCCTGGCTCTTCGTGATGGTCGTGATCGCGCCGCGTATGCAGTTCGAGTTCTTCCCCCAGGACAGTGCCGTTGGCTACTTTTTGAAGGTCAACATGCCAGTCGGCACCCCGATTGAGCGCACCGAGGCAGTCCTCAACGCATTGCAAGTTCAGCTTCCGCCCCTCATGGGCAAAGACCTTCAAGGCATCACCGCGCGCGTGGGCCATCAGAACCCATTCGATCTTGGGCGGGACTACGGCTCGTCAGAGAATGAGGGAATGATCGCGGTCTACCTAGACTTGGACGCGCGGGAACACACTGCCGCGGGATGGATCGAAATCGTGCGCGACAAGCTCCGCATCCCCGAAGACGCCCACGTTGTCTTCGAACCCGCAATCGACGGGCCCCCCGGGCTCGAACCGATCAGCGTCTACGTGCTGTCGAACGACGACAATGCGCGACGTGAAGTCGCCCTCGAGATCCAAAGCTTCATCAGTGAAAATGGTGCGATCGACCTTTCGATCGATGAGCGCCCGGGCATGCGACAGATCGATCTCAACCTGGACTACGAAAAACTCGCCATGCGGGGCCTCGACGCCGCGGCCGTTGGCAACACATTACAAGCGGCTTTCTACGGCATTATTGCAACCGAAATTCGCGACCTCGACGACACGATCGACGTGCGCGTTCTCTTTGAACCCGCGGCGCGACAGTCCATCGACGCGTTGCTCGAAACCCAGGTCAGAAATTCGCGCGATGAACTCGTGCTGTTGCGCGACGTGGTCTCCCCCGAAGAAATGCCCGCGCTCGCGGCGATTCGACACCGCGACGGGATTCGTGCTGCCAATATAACCGGCGGGTTGGGGGAAAACAGCAAGCTCACCGCGACTTCGCTTGCTGTCCTGATGGAGAAAGAACTCTTTCCTCGTTACGCCGATCGCGACGACATCGAACTCGAGATCTCCGGTGAAGTCATCCAGACACGACAAGCCACCGGCGACTTGGGCATTGTCTTTATCCTGAGTGTCCTCGGCATCGGCTGCATCATCGCCATCATGCTCGGCTCGTTCCTCGAAGCTTTTTTCGTCGTCGCCGTGGTTCCGTTTTCGGTGGCCGGCGTCACCCTCACCTTCTTTCTTCATGGCATGCATTTTTCAATGCTTGCCATGATGGGCACCATTGGTCTTGCGGGTGTCGTCGTAAACGCATCCATCGTGATGATCGATGCCGTGCATCGGGAACAAAAGAAACTCGGCGACGCCGACGACATGACCCGGCTCGCGGCCGTCATCGACGCTCTCGTCGGGCGGCTACGCCCCATTCTCGTGACCACCCTCTCAACCCTCGGCGGGGTGCTCCCCACCGCGTACGGCCTCGGCGGTTACGACGCGGTGATGTCCCCGATGTCCTTGGCACTCGGATGGGGGCTCGCGATTTCGACCACCGTTACGCTGTTCTTGGTTCCTGCCCTCTACGTCACGGCGAACGACTGGACCCGCCGCATCGACGCGTGGCGCGGCCGAGACCATACCGTCGGCGCGACCTCAGTCGCGGCAGTCTAACCCCTCAGGCCGAGCCGACTTATTGCAGGTCGGCATAAGACCGCTCGGGATTAGTCGTTCATCACGTACGCACCGTCGAGCACCTTGACTTCGTCGTTCCAAACCCGCTCATAGCGCGCGGCATCGTGGTCCGGCTTTCGCATCATCTCACGGCACGCGGTGATTTGAACGTCATTGCTGGTCGACTGACTCATCAGCGTGAGCGCGTGCCCAGAAAGATCTTGCACCATAAACTCGAAGATTTGGTCGAGCAGATCGTCTCCGATCGCATAGCCGTCTCGGTTTTCGAGGATGAGCTGCGCGTACACCACCAACGCAAATATCTCGCCAGCCGCCAACAAGAAGTCAACATCCTTCATTTGATCCGGGCCGGGAGGCGCCTCGGCCAACATGCCGCGGAAGAGCTCAACCTGTTCCGCGAACACAAGCGCGTTCGGTACGTTGGTCGATTCGAAGGCAGGCTTGTAGTCATGGAACTGAATTTGGCCAAGACCGCGGGCTGACCCTTGATCGAATAGAAAGTCATCGTTTCGGTCTTGATCTTGCCGTGCGACCTCAGGGTATTCGGCCGGATTGAAGAAGAAGTTCGGCATGAACTTGGAGATCAACGCGATATTGACGTGCACGGTGCCTTCGAGCTTCGGCAACGCACGAATGTCGACGGCCGCTTGGCTGAAGTAAGTGTCTTTTTCAAACCCCTTGGCCGCGATGGCGTCCCAGATCAAGTTGATCACGGCTTCGCCTTGGGTGGTGACCTTCATCTTCACCATGGGGTTGTAGAGCAAGTAACGACGGTCTTCAGGAGACGCGACCCGCATGTAGTCCGAAGCGCGCAGGGCGAAGAGCTTCATCGCCACCAAGCGCGCGTAGCCTTCTACAAACATCCGACGAACATGAGACATGTCCGTCACGGGTGATCCGTAGAGAACTCGGTTGTTGGCGTGGGTAATGGCCTCGTAGAATGCGTGCGTGCTGATACCGATCGAGGCCCAGCCGAGGTTGTACTTGCCGATGTTCACCGTGTTGAGCGCGGCGTTCCATGCTTCGCGGTCGCGATGCAGAATATCAGCTTGGCTTATCGGGTAGTCGCGCAACTCAAACTCGGACACGTAGTTCTGGCTCGCAACCACGTTCTTCACGAGGTGGTAGTTCGGGTGTTTGGGATCCGCGGCAAAGAAGATGTATTCATCGCCGTCTTCCATCCGGCCGAAGGTCGACACGATGGCGGCTTCGTTTCCGTTTCCGATGTAGTACTTGCGACCGTTCGCGAGCCAACCGTCGCCATTCTTCGTAAGCACCATGTCGGTTGAATAGATGTCCGCGCCGTGCGTCTTTTCCGAAAGGCCAAAGGCGAAGATGCCCCCGTCTTCGAGAGCGGCTGCAGTCTTCTTCCGCAGCTCCTTGTTTGGGCTCATCCAGATCGGACCGAGACCCAGAACGGAAACCTGCCAGGTGTACCAGTACTGCAAGCCGTAGAAGCCCAAGATCTCGGCGAACTCACAATTGCGCCAGGTATCCCAACGCGTGTCAGCTGCGCCCTCTCCTTCGGGAGTGCACATGGATGCAAAGATCCGTTCTTCGCGAACGAAGTCGAGAAAGTCGGCGTACCAGGGGCGGTCGTAGTAGTCCTCGAGTAAGCGCGCCTTTCCCTTTTGTTCGAAGAACTCGACGGTTTTCCGCATAATTTCCGGAGTTCTTGCGTCGGAATAGGAACGATCGAGCTTCTTCGGGTTGAGTAGAACCATGGGAGGACTCCTTTTTAAAAGGGAGCGACACCACGCAACAAGGCAGTCAAAAAAACGCTTTTACTGCGGATTCGCGGCGCGCAGACGCCAATCGTACATTTTATCGATCAACGCTGTGGGCCCAATCGATCGAACTCTCAACAAATTTGAGTTTCGATTTGAATCGCCCCGGGTTCTTCGGAGGCTGTTTTAGTTGAGTCCGGCTTCCAGGGTCGGGCTTCCTTGCGCTGCTTGCGGTTGATCATACAACTGCTCGAACTCGGTCCGGGATCTGCGTGTCGGTCGTGCGTACTCTCGTTGGTCCACGCTGAGCGTCAATTGGTTTCGGCCAATTTTGAGGCTGGCCTCCCGCGATAGGCGTTTTCTACTTTCCGCGGCAATTCCCGAGCCTCTCCCGATCGTTTCGGGCAACGGATATCTTGCCTGCGCCGCCGCCCGCACAATGGGGCCACGTGGTACTTTTGAGAAAGCGCGCAACTCAGACCGGAGTTTGACATGACCGCTTTCTCGTCCGCCGTCGCCAACGTCGCCGCAGGCGGCGACCCCACAAAAGAAGCACGCGAAATTCTGACCCAAATGAGCGTCGAAGAAAAGCTCTGGTGCTTGGACGGAGACACGCGCTTTTGGCCCGGCACGTTTGACCTTGGGCAGGGTGGGTACTTCGAACACCCCTGGCCTGCAGCAAAAATCGAACGATTGGGCATTCCCGGGCTCAATTTTGCCGACGGACCGCGCGGGTGCGTAGTCGGTCCTTGCACCGCCTTCCCCGTCACCATGGCACGAGGAGCGACCTTCAACCCCGACCTCGAACGACGCATCGGTGAAGCGATTGGCAAAGAACTACGCGCCCAAGGCGCGAACTATACCGGCGCCGTTTGCGTCAACCTCTTGCGACACCCTGCCTGGGGCCGAGCGCAAGAAACCTACGGCGAAGACCCCCACCACGTGGGCGAACTTGGCGCGGCACTCACCGAGGGACTCCAACATCACGTCATGGCGTGCATGAAGCACTTCGCCGCCAACTCGATGGAAAACGCGCGATTCAAAGTCGACGTCTGCGCGGACGAACGCGCACTCCACGAAGTCTACCTTCCACACTTTAAGCGTATTCACGACGCGGGCGTTGCCAGCGTCATGAGCGCATACAACGCGCTCAACGGAGAATGGTGCGGCGACAGCAAAACCCTCTTGACCACTATTTTGCGCGACGAGTGGGGTTTCGAGGGCTTCGTCATCACCGACTTTGCTTTGGGGATGCGAGACCCCGTTCAGTCGGTCGCGGCCGGATGCAATATCGAGATGCCCTTTCGCCAGCAGCGCGCGACAACTCTTTCGGAAGCGATTGAATCGGGGGCTCTTTCGATCGATGCAGTCGACGCGCGGGTCACAGAAACCATCAGAACGTTCTTACGCTTCGCTCACGTCTACGAAAATGCGTCATCACCCGACGTCATCGCGTGCAATGAACATCGGGCACTCGCGCGCGAAGCGGCTTCCGCTTCGATGGTATTGCTGCAAAACAAAAACGAGATACTTCCACTGGAAGTTGGCTCGCTTCGACGCGTCGCGGTTCTCGGCAAGCTCGCCGACGTTCCCAATTTGGGCGATGGCGGAAGCAGCAACGTCCTCCAACCGCAAGTCACCACACCGCTCGCAGGGCTGCGCGCTGCACTCGAGGGCGTGGAAGTCGTCCACTCGAACTCCGACGCAACAATCGCCGAGGGTTCCGATGTCATTCTCGTCGTCGTCGGATACACCAAAGAAGACGAAGGTGAATTCGTTGATCCGAGCGGCATGACGTCGCTCGCGCATCTTTTCCCACCCATCGACGACCCTGATGCGGGTTTTCCAAATGGCGAAGTCCCGTCAGCACAAGCGGCTTCACCGGACGACCCACAAAAGATGGGCCTCGCGCCGGGTGGCGATCGGTCTTCCCTTCGACTCCGACCTGAAGATGAAGCACTGATTCAAGCCGCGACGCTTGCGAATACAAACGTGGTCGTCGCCGTGATGGCGGGAAGCGCGGTCGTGATGCCCTGGCTTGAAGACGTCTCCGCGGCTCTCATGCTCTGGTATCCGGGGATGGAAGGTGGTCATGCGCTTGCCGATGTCCTACTTGGAAAAGTCGAACCCGGCGGGCGACTCCCCTTCGCGATCCCACACGACGAAAGCGAACTCGTGCCGTTCAATCGGGAATCCACAAGTGAAACCTATGGACTGCTGCATGGGCAGTGGTGGCTCGATCACAAGGGCGTCCGGGCCCATCGTCCCTTTGGGTTTGGACTCGGCTATACGACGTTCGAAGTCAGCAACGTCAGTGTCACCCATGACCGGGTGCACGCCACCGTGCAAAACACAGGAGAGCGCCACGGTTCAACCGTTGTGCAGATCTACGGTGCGGTTCCCGATTCAGTGGTCGAGCGCCCTGTTAAGCGCCTCGTTGGGTTCGCGCGGGTTGAACTTGCGAGAGGCGACTCCGCAGAGGTCGACATTACGGTTGACCGGGAGGCGCTTGATATCCGGAGAGACGGCCAGTGGGTTCGGGAGCCCCTGCGTGTCGCTTACAGTATTGGATTCGATGCGAACTCGGCCGTTTCAATCGAATAGGAACTCCACGACGACTAAATCGCGCCGACCACGGGCGAACATCGTGACAACTGGCATCATCCGTCCGGATGTCTGCGCTCGCCCAACATGTACACGGGCACCAAGCGTTGACAACAAGACCCTATGATCGCCTCGACCTTCAGGTCGAGGCACACTGAGGCTACGTTCGAAATCATGAAAAGCTCTGTTCCGATCTACCGCCGACTCACTCTTGCACTACTTTTTGCTTCCGCCCTTTCATTGGCTGCATCGATCGCATTGGCCGCCGAGCCTGACCAACGTGCCCTCGACCCCGAAGTATTGAAGGACGTCGCGACGTACGAAAAAGCGATGGGCACCGACCATGGTTTGACGCCGGATAAGATCCAAAAACTTGCGAATGCCATGAACGAATCACCGGTGTTCAAGAACAAGTTTCTCGGGATCTGGACGGTGCAGACCCCGTCCGATGCTTGGATCATCATGGAAATCATGCACGAGGTGAAACCCGACTTGATCATCGAAGCGGGCACCTTCCATGGGGGCAGCAGCGCGTTGTGGGCCATCATCCTCGAGCACATCAACCCCGACGGTCGCATCGTGACGATCGACATCGAAGATCAACGGGAAAGAAAAGCCAAAGAACTCCCGATCGTAAAAGAGAAGGTCGACTTCTTGCTCGGAAGCTCAACCGATCCGAAAGTCGTCGCGCAAGCACGCAAGCACGCCGAGGGCAAAAAGCGCGTTCTCGTCTTGCTCGACTCGCTGCATTCCAAGAAGCACGTGGCCGCGGAACTCGAAGCGTACGCGCCGATGGTTTCGGTAGGGAGCTACATTATTGTTCAGGACACGCCGCTCGGCCCCAAAGCCGCAATCGACGACTTCCTCGAGACCAACAAGTCCTATATCGCCGATCGTAAGCGCGAACGATATCCGGACACGAATTCGGTTCGCGGCTATATCAAGCGCATCAAGCCCTAGCCGCAACGTGCGCGCTGCTTCAATTGCTTTGCAGTTCACGCTTGAGTTGAACACGTGACGGATGCGGAAGCAGAGGTGAATCGGTGTGCAAACGCGACGTCAAGTTTCCAACTTTCCCTTCCTGACGAAGACGATCGAGATCTTGGAAATGCGGCTGATCTAGCGGCTGCGCAGGGTCGCTGAATCGCAAGCGGATCGAAGCCCCCTGGTCGCGCGAGGCCGATCAGGCGATCGCATCACCCTTTGAATAGGATTGCGATACTTCCGACGCGCACCATAAGAGCAGCAGCAATGCAACGAGGCTCCCGACGCTGAAGTGGATGCGGGCGCTGATTGGATAAGCGATCGGGACGACATAAAAGGCCGATAGCGCTGCGATTCCCAAGCCCATGTTGTGGGCGCGCTTCTCCGCGATCCGGTAGCTGGCCCAGATCATCAACGGGAAGTAGAGCACGAGGTCGTAGTCGAGCAAATGCGGCGTCGCGAACGCGCACGCGCCGAGCAGTAGCGAAAGCGCCGGGAACGAGTGCGGCGCACTGGCGAGTGTTGGAGTGAGTTTCTGTCGGAACCAAATCGCAAGCATCACGGCAGCGACAGAGCCTAGAGCGCCAACCGGAACCGCGAGCGATGTCTCGCGAAACGGAACCGATACCAGGCTCCGAAAACTGAAATGGCGCTCCAAGCTCAACCATAACTGTTGAGTCAGATCTGGATTGCGCAGCATCATGTCTACATACCCGCGCCAGATCTCCACACCGTCGATCGAGATCGAAAACGCCAGAAGCAGACCGCCGCCGAGTGCGAAGCCCGCAATCACGCGCCACTGTGATGCCAGAACAAGTGCGAGGACAACCGGTGCAGCCAACGTGGGCTTGATGCAAAGAAGACTGAATGCGACGCCGGCGAGCAGTTTTTTCTCCCGCCTCCACAAGACAAAGCCCGCCGCTAAAAACGCGAGCCAGAATCCTGAGGACTGACCGGTCGAAACTCCGAGCAACGCCGCAGGTGCAGACCACAAAAGCAACCCGACCTCGACGCCATTCTTCACTTGGTAGCCAGCGCTTCGCAGCAGCAGTGCGATACCAAGACCGGCTGCGAGCAAGTAAAGCCAAAGCAGGAGTTTGGTAGCTCGGATTTGCCCGATGCCGTCGACGGCCCCAAACGCCTGATAGATCGGAGGCGGGTAGGTCGGCCCATAACCGCGACCCGCGTTCGCCGTAACAATGGAATCGAAAGCCCGCGCATAGGTGTCCGCGTCGTAGAGATCAGCGGGCGGCACACTCGATTCGAGCACCGCCGCACCGACCCAAAATTGAACCATGTCGTAACCGCGGGTGTAGCGCGGGTCCGGCCCAGCGGGGTCGTCGCCGCGATGAGCCATGTGAAACGTCAGCGCGACGGGGGCAAGGAGCAGCATCACCGCAATCGAGATCGCCGCACCGTCCCAGCCAGTCTTGTCGTCTCGAAAAATCACGCTGGCGAAAGCGTAGCCCGGTGCGGGCGAGGCGCAGCGGTGTGGGCTATGTCCTTCCAACGTCGAATCGCTTCGAGTGCGTTGCGCACCCGCGGCATTCGCCGATTCACAGGTGGACATGATTCTGGCCGATCATCCCCAATGGAAGCGCTTCGTGGGTCCGCTCGCGATTGTCATGCTCGGTCTATGGCCCGCGATCCGGTCGTATTCACTTGGACCGGATGTCCAGGTGGACTTCGGGCGCGAGCTCTACGCCCCGTGGCGCATCAGCGAGGGCGCGAGCCTGTACGGGGACGTCGCGTACTTCAACGGCCCACTCTCGGTCTATTGGCACGCCCTCTGGTTCAAGGTCGCGGGCGTTGGGCTCTCCACAATCAAAGTCGCCAACCTTTTCATCGTTGCCGGCATCGTGGTCTTCATCGTTAAGCTCGGACAACGTGCAGCCGGCAGCCTCGCGGCTTACGCCGCCGCCTGCTTCTTCGTCGGAGCCATGGCGTTCGGGCAAGTTCTGAACATTGGGAATTACGACTTTCTTACGCCCTACTCCCACGAACTCACTCACGGCATTGCGCTCTCACTTTGGGGGATCTACGAGTTCGCGCGTCGCAACGAGCCTGGGCGAGCGAAACGCAGCGCAATCCTTTGCGGCGCGATTCTGGGTCTTGTCTTCCTCACCAAACTCGAAGTCTTTTTCGCATTCGGCCTGTCCATATTCGTTGGGTTTGCGCTTGAGCTAAGGACCCGGACCGAAAGCAGCCCGCCTCCCGTACAAAGTGTGGGAATGGCGCTTGGAGCCTTTGCTCTCGTCATCGCAACCGCATTTGCGGGGCTCGCGGTAGGAACAGGCTTCGAAAACGCCACGGCCGGCCTGCTCGAGCCGATCCGCGCAGTCTTCGGCACGAATGTCATCGGGCTCACCTACTACCAGTGGGTCATGGGGACGCGAGACTTAGCCGACAGCATTTCGAAGATCGGCGTCGGATTCGGGGTCTACGCTGTCGCACTCGCGGTGCTTCTCTTGATCTCGATCGCATGGCGGCGTCTTGAACTCGATCGATTCACTCCGCTCGCGGGCCTCGTGTTTCTTGGAGCCTGCCTGTTGTTCCCGCTCGCGCCTGTTCACGCGGTTCACTCGATTCGGCCATTCGCCATCATTGTTCCGCTTGTACTGATTGCGCTCGTCTTTCGCGCCAGCGTCGACCGCAGGGCCGATCTGATTCTCCCCGCGACCGTGTTGGCTTTCGGTTTCGGACTGCAGATTAAAATGCTTCTGAACGCCCAGTTCGGTCACTATGGCTTTGCCCTGTTCATGCCGTCAACGCTCGCAATGATCGTGGCGCTCCTGGGCTACTTACCCAAGTGGATCGAAAAGCGCGGCGGCTCCGCACCGGTGTTTCAGCTAGCGGCACTCGCGTTGCTGCTCAGCGTTGGCCTTGGGCTCCATGACCGTGCGGAGATCAATGCGTCGCGACGCACCGAGCCGGTCGGGCAAGCTCCTGATGTCATGATGAGTGACTTCCGTGCAGACGATGTGTTGCGTGCGCTCTACTTTCTTGAAGGCACCGACCCGAGCGCCACTGTGGCGGTGCTTCCAGAAGGCATCATGCTCAACTACCTCGCTCGCCGGCAGAGCCCAACTCGGTACATCAACTTCATGCCGCCTGAGTTCAGCCTGTACGGAAGTGATGCGATCGTCGAGGCTTTTCGAAACAACCCGCCGGACTACATGTTGTTCGTCCACAAACGAACGGGGCTCTACGGCTTCCCGTTTTTTGGTAAAGACTACGGTCAAAACCTCTACCAGTGGGCAACGGACAACTACCAATTGGCGCGCCAAATTGGCGAGACTCCTTTCAACGAAGCCACTCGCTTCGGGATCACGATCCTCGAACGTCGAGACAAACAAGGGACGCGTCCGTAACGAAGTGTTTCGGGCAGCTCGCGACGTCCGACCAGTGAAGCCACGGTGCAAAATTCTGTTTACGTTACTTGCAGGGCGTGGGCCGCAAGTTTTGCCGGCGCCCTATCCCCTAAACGGCGATCCCCATACCGACGACGTATCGATCACACGGAGGAGACACGCCTGGGTGCCGGTCAACTCGCAGGCCCGGCGCTTAGTGATCTGTAATACGACGCGTTCGCGTATGAGCGGGAAAATCTATCGAGCCCCACAGCCTTAGACTCTTGCGCTCGCCAAACAAAACCGGCGGTTCCCTGGATACTCGCTCCACGAAACCGCCGGATTCAGACGTGCATGCTGCTTTGAATGTTGAGATTCAGGGAAGCAGCGGCGGCTCCACGATGTCGATCCAGGAATCCTTGTTCTTCAAGAAGGAGTAGGTCCAGTCGCTGAGCAACACACCGTCCGCATCCTGCGTGTAGAACAGGGGCACCTGCAACGCCGTATGAGACCCATCGCCCGCAACAATGAAGCGCTTGTATCGATCCGGAAACTCGTCATTGATCACGCCGTGTCCGTCCACGACGAGCTCTCGGAACCGCGGCTGATTGCCCAAGAGACCGAGGAAGAAACGGTTGGTAAAATCTGAATCCGTTTCGTAAATCGCCTCGCGAATCCTCGAGTCGTTGTCGAGGCGCCACTTGATGACCTCAGTGGCGTCACCAACGTCGGAGCATTCGGTGCAGCTTGCGGGATAGAACTTGCCAAAATCCCAGTCCGCTGCGCGAGCATCAATGGCACCCAATGCGTCCGGGTTCACCGTGACAGGGCCGGCGTCGTTAAACACCGTGAGCTTCACGCGGTTTCCGAAGTTCATACGCGTCAGGAACGGCGCAAAGCCTGCAGCGCCAACACCACCGGCGCTTGAACCCGCAACCGTGATGCGTCGTGCCTTCGGAAAGGTCGCCTTTGCGAGGTCCATCGCTGCTGACTGATTTCGCAAGCCACGATGGTACCGAACCGGGCCGAAGGGAAAGTTCGGATCAACGACGTCATTGTCGCCGGTGAAAACCGAGCCGTCGCAGTACGGCATATAGACGATCGAGTAGCGTCGAAATGGGTTGTCCCGATTCGAGCGATCGAAGATGCCCTGCTCTGGCCCCGGAGGCTCCTGGTCTTCAGACAGGATGTTGCAGTTGTAGAAGTCCTGCCAACAAGCGCCGCCCCCCTGTTCGAAGATCAAGAGCTTCTTGGACGAACGGCCCCGGCGCGTAAATACGGAATACGGTGTGCCCGCAATGCAGATCGGACCATCGCCATCATTGATATCGTAAGTGTGCTTTACCCAGCCGCCTTCGATTTCGATGCTCTGCGCCGGTGTGAATTCGCCGAGATACTTGTCTACACCAGCGTCGCGCAACTCTCGCTCTGCCTCGTGACTCAATCCCTTTCGCCGCCCTCGCTCTCCCTCGTGACTCGATCCCTCTCGCCGATCTCCGTCTCCATCCGATCCCATCATCGCGAATGCCGCACCCGTGAGCATTAAGACCGCAAATCGCTTGAACTTCAGTGAGCTCATTGTATTTCCCTCCAGCAATAGAAAAGTGACGTTTCGTTCACGATGACATGCGAGCGAGACACCGTCAACAAACTTGTGTAGGGGAATGCACTTGCGCGAGTTTGTGCCGGCAGCGGGCGAGTGACTTTCGGCAAAGTGTGCCGATTTGACCAGAACACCGTTTTACGTACGCCCGGTAATTTGGGCGGAAAGAGGATCGAAGCCGCATTGGGTTTCTGGAAACTTCAATCATCGCAGGCGAGTACAAGACAATACGTACATGTCTCCAAGAATTACTTGGAGGCCTGCGTCGTACATGGCGAGGCATTCTACAAAGACAGTCTCGACGACGTTGTGCCCCGAGCGCACAATGTCGTCGATCAGGTCATCCCCCATATAGCGGTCGTGGGTAGGCGTCGCTTCCGGATACGAACCTGCGCTGCGCCGATCCCACAGATGATGATGTGGGTCGACGATCGGCTGCTGTGGATCGATCGCGGGTTCGTTGGTGGGCTCTTGCCAGGCGTTGAGGCGATCACCATGCAGGTCAGGAAGTCGCTTGGGCATCTGGATGTTGTGCCATGTAACGGAGCCACGCGCCAATCACGCATAGGGCCCCCACATACTCGCCGGGTGGCGCAAAAAAAGCCCCGCGATTCGGGACGTTTCCGTCCTAAACTGCGGGGCTGAATTTTCGTTCCACTCGCCCTATTCGGGGATCTGCAGAACGCGCTTTGCGATCACGTTCATCTGAATTTCGTTCGTGCCGCCCCAGATCGAGTCGGCTCGCGTCGTGAGCCAGGCGCGGGTGCGCTCGAGCTCAGTTTGTTCGAAGCCCGGCCCCTCCCAGCCAAGACCTTGGGTCCCGTGGGCGAGCATCACGATGTCTTGTTCGCTCTTCACCATGTTTGCCCACTTGAACTTGCCAAGCGATCCGATGTCGCGCGCCGTCTGTCCCGCGCGCGCTTCCTCGCCGGCGCGGCGCATCGTCAGGCTCAATGCTTTGGCTTCCTGTTCCTGGGCGGCCAATCGCTGTCGGAGCACCGGGTCAGCGAGGACGCCGTTTTCGAGGCCAACTTCACGCTTGACGACGTCGACGTAGCTTTCCTTCTGAGCGCCGCTCAAGCCACCCTCGCTTCCGCCGTCGGTGCTTCGTTCGTGCTGAAGCAAACGCTTCGCCACCGTCCACCCGCCATTAACCGGGCCAACGACGTGCTTGGCCTGTGCGCGCGCCCCATCGAAGAACACCTGCGAAAACTCCGCGGTGCCGTCGATCAAGTTGAGAGGCGACACTTCGACGCCGTCTTGATGCATCGGAAACAGAATGAAGCTAATGCCATCGTGCTTCGATGCCTCGGGGTCGGTACGCACGAGGCAGAAGATCCAATCGGCCTTGTCTGCGCCGGTGGTCCAGATCTTCTGGCCAGTGACGACGTATTCATCACCTTCAAGAACCGCACGGGTCTGCAAGCTTGCGAGGTCTGAACCCGCGCCGGGCTCGCTATAGCCCTGGCACCACTTCACTTCATGCTTTGAAATCGCAGGCAAGAATTCGAGCTTCTGTTCATCGGTGCCGAACTGCAGCAGCGTCGGCCCAAGCATGCTCGTGCCGAACGACGACACCATCGGAGCACGCACGGCCTTGAACTCGCCCTTCATCGCGGCGGCGTGCTTGCGGTCGAGCCCGCCCCCTCCGTACTCTTTGGGCCATTCGGGCGTGATCCAGCCACGCGCGCCGAGCGCCTGGATCCATTTGCCGAGCTGCTTCTTCGGAAGGTCTTTTCTGTTTCCAACGCGCAGCTCCGGAGCGAGGTTCGCTTCGATAAAACTGCGGACTTCTATTTTGAACTCTTCGATCGATTCGGTTGACATGGGTTCGTGCTCCCTTAGTAGCCGCGCAGGCCGGCGTATCGGTTGCGGTGATAAATGGCGTCGCCGAGGAAAAGCTCGGCCGCCTTGAGGCGCTTAAAGAAGAGGCCAATTTCCTCTTCGTCGGTCATCCCGATGCCGCCGAACATCTGTACGGCCTCGCCGCCGACCAAGTTCGCGACATCCGAGCAACGAGACTTGGCCGCGCTCGCGCATTGTGAGACGTCGTCGCGACCGTCGTCGATCGCGGTGAGTGCATCGAGCACCACCGATCGAGCAAACTCGAGCTCGCCGAACATTTGAGCGGCCCGGTGTCGCAGGCCCTGGAACGTTCCGATCTTGACTCCGAACTGTTCCCGGGTCTTTAGGTACGTGAGCGTGCGCTCGAAGGCTTCTTCGAACGTGCCCAACATTTCGGCGCAGAGCCCGATCGTCGCTCGGTCGAACACCGCGTCGAGGACTTCGGCACCGTTGTCGACGTCCCCAAGAACGCGGGCCGCATCGACCTCTGCGTCTTCGAAGGTAATCCGCGCAGCGTTTCGGCCGTCGATCATTTCGGTGCGCTGAATCTTAATGCCCGGTGCGTTGGCGTCGAGTGCCAGAAGCGAGAGTCCGTTTCGCTCGCCGGCACTCCCCGAGGTGCGTGCAACGGTCACGATCTGATCCGCGACATGGCCGTCTAGTACGAATAACTTTTCGCCGCGAACCTTGAAGCTGTCCCCGTCGCGGGTTGCGGTCGTGCTCACTCCGTACGGAGAAAACCGGCCGTGCTCCTGAAACGCCAACGACAAAATTCGGTCACCGGTGCAGACGTCGGGAAGCAAATCTTTTTGCAGCGGCTCGTTGCCGCCGAGCAAGATCGCATTGCCACCGAGCAAAACGGTTGAGAGGAAGGGCTCGGGCGCGAGCACCCGACCGCACTCCGAAAGCACGACACCAAGTTCGCCGTAGCCCATTTCGGCGCCACCGACTGCTTCGGGAAACAAGATCCCGAGCCATCCAAGCTCTCCCATCTCTTTCCAGAGATCGCGGGTAAAACCGTCGGCACTTTTGGTGTCGCGCAGGGTGCGCATGCGTTCGACAGGCGATTTTTCATCACAAAAGCTCTTCGCCATGTCGCGCAAGATGAGTTGGTCTTCGGACAGAATCAGTCCCATTGAGTTTCGTTCCTTCGTGCTTCCAATTGTTGGAGGGGAAATCGAATGCGCGTATTTCGGCACGCAGTATGCCGAAATCTAAGACGGTTCTCAAAGCGTGGTCCTCCCCAGGAACAACCCGTATTTGCCCAGCGATCGCAAGAAGAGCAACGCCAACGAAGCCATTGCGCCCAACAGTCTGATCGAATTGTCGAAATTCGACATCAACAACGGGAACGTCGTCGGCTTCCCGCCCTACCGACTCGACCTGGACCGCGGCAAGTTGTGGCGCAGCGGTTCGGAGTTCAAACTCGACATGAAGGCCCGCACGCAACCCGAATCGCGTGCTTTCCAAGGGAGAGATCATGGAAGCCGCTTGAAAGAACCCGCGGGCCGCGGAGCACCGCGCTGGCGGCATTTCCGATCCAAAAACTAAACTGTAAAAACGCGCCCGCGTCACGTGTCACCAACACGAATTGTTCAACGAAAGGATGGCGTCGTGAGCCGCGCGTCCGAAGAGCCCCCGACACCCGAGATACGGCGCTTCAGGCCAGTTTGCCTGCGATCGCTCCGGACACAGCTCGACTTCAGGCCGCCAATGCTTGGCTAGACGTCACCCGAAGACTCGCCGTCGCGTTAGGCCCGAGTGCCACCGGACTTCTTCTCGCCTGGATCCCGCTGCAACACTTTTTCGCCGTCGACGCGATGACGTTTGTGTTGTCCGCGGTCTTAATCGCTTCGCTCGGACGCAACTACGCGTGGCGTTCTGAAACAGCAACTAGCAAAACCGAACGCGCCAGTCTGATCGTTGAGATTCGCGGAGCCGCCCGGCTGGTGTCGGGCGAACGGCGCCTTGTCTGGGCCTTGTGGCAGCACGCCATCTGGAACTTTGCGCTCGGCGCGGCGCTCACTCTCGGGATTGCGATGATCGTGGGCAGCGAACTCGACGGGGGCCCGGCGCTGTTGGGATACGCGACTGGGGCCTACGGCGTGGGCAACGTGCTGTCGAATGTCATCCTCGCACGCAGCGACGTTCAAAACACAACGCGCATGCTTCATCTGGGCGCGCTTGTCGCGGCCATCGGCTGGGGCTTGGTCTCGTTCGTGACCCATGTTCCGACGTGGCTCTTCGTGATCGGCATCTCTGCGTTGGGTGGCCCTATGACGGACCTGATGCTGTTGCGTCTGATCCAAACTCGTTTTCCCACGGACCAGATCGGCAAGGTCTACAGCTTTCGATTTACGCTGAGTCGCGCTGCCGGTGGTGTTGGGTTGATGGTGGCTCCGATGATTTACGGAAGCGTTGGACCGCGCACCGGCATCGCGGTTGGTGCCGCGGTACTCGCTGCGGTGTCACTCTTTGGACTTGCGAGTGCGTCGCGACGTGAGCGCGAGGCGACCCTCTCGGGATAGCGGTCGGTGCAAACGAAGTCGTCAAAGTTGAGCACGGGCGGAGCAGTCGCTAAGCCGTCAGATCGATCGTGTCCTGCTTGACGATTTTTTTACAGATCACGAGACAGGGTGTGAAGCTATCCGTCGCGGACAGGCGCTCGACCAAGTCCGCAATTTTCGGCCAGCGCGAGGTGTCGAGAGGACCGGCAACGAGCGCCAGTTGCGCCAACTGACAAACCAGCGAAACGTCCGCGATCGAAAGCATGTCCCCAACCAAGAAACCGCTGTCTCCGATCTCCCCTTCCAAATAGTCGAGGGGCTTCGGCAGCTTCTCCGCGTATCCCTTCTTTGCGGCCGCGACGTCCGGTTCCTTGCCTTGGAAGCGATTGAATTGAATCGGCCGAAAGATCCCCATTCCGATGGCTCCGGCGAGTTCCGAGTCGCAGTATTCCTCAAACCACACCGCGCGACCGTGCTCGTAGGGATCGGCCGGGTATAGGTTCGGCTCCGGAAACTTCTTTTCGATGTACGCACAGATCGCGGATGAATCCGGGATCGTTCCGACGGGGCCCTCTTTCCCAATGTCGGTATCACGAAGAACGGGGATGCGCCGCGCCGGGCTGATCTCCACGAACCAATCGGGCATGGGCATAATGTTGACACTTTCGAGTTCGAACTCGACGCCCTTCTCGCGCAGCAGTACGTCCGCCTTGCGGACAAAGGGTGAAAGCGGTGCGCCGTAGAGGATGATGCCCATCTGTGTCGATCTCCTGAATGTACAAGTGCGAAAGTGTTGGACGCGGAGTCTGTCATATTGACAGTTACGATGCCATTTCATCGTCCGTCAGCGATGTCGCTTGGCGTTGTCGCCCACCCCGAGCCCATTGCGACGCGCACGCGACTTGAAGGCTAGACTTCGGCCACCTTCTATGGAGAAAACACCGTTGTTACAGATGCTCCGTCGCCCTCGCGCCCTCGCGGCCCTTGCTCTCACGTTTCTCACCACAGTGTCTGCATGCGTCGAGACTTCGGAAACAAACGAGGCCGCATCAAATTCGAATCTCGTTTCCGACGAGGCGCTTGCCCCAAGGCTGCTTCAAGACCTCGAGCAAACTGCGGCCTTCGTCGCGGCGTTCTCTGCTCAGGACTACGAGATCGCAGAAGTTCCCGAACTTGGACGCTTCTATATTGATGACAACCCTGCATGGGTGAAGCGCGAACTCAAGGAGGGACGACCGTGGGAGCCGGGTACCCAGGTCGTCATGACCACCCACACCCGACCCGGAACGACCGCGTTGGATATTGGGGCCCACATCGGAAGTCACTCGGTCACCCTTTCACATCTAGTCGGACCCGCGGGCGCGGTTTACTCCTTTGAACCTCAACGAAAAATTTATCGCGAACTCGTCATGAACCTCCAATTGAACAAGCTTGAAAACGTGATCCCACTGCGCTTTGCGATTGGCGCGGAAAACAAACTCGTCGAAATGACTCCGACATCCGATTTCGACGGACGCATGTTCGTCGGCAAGGGCGGCGACGGCGTCGAACTTCGCACCATCGACAGCTTTGGGTTTTCGAACGTTTCTATCATGAAGATCGATGTCGAGGGATTCGAGTTCGAAGTCTTAAAGGGCGCTGTCGAAACAATCGCGACCTGGCATCCCGTGATCATCATCGAGATCACAGGCTTCTATCAATACGATCGGATGCCACCCAACGGCAAGAAGCTTGTCGACGACGTCCTCGCGTTTTTCGAGCGCATGAACTACGAGTTCAAGTTCATTGAGTATGCGGGAGAGCCACACTTCCTTGCGTTACACGTGCCGCCGACGTCATGACCTAGGCAGCGCGTGAGTACGACGCGCGCCAGTTCAACTGCCGACGTACCAGATCGGCGAAGTCCACGCGCGTTCCTGAATCGTCTTCGGAAGTTGATCGGTGGTGCAGCCGTCGGGACGCTCGCCTTCCGGCAGCAAGAGACAAAGCCGCGCGGACCACCGACAACTCGGGTTTTCTACGATGCGCGCGTAATACACCGCGTCCTGGTCTGCGTCGAAATCCGGGTCCTGCCACACCCCACAAAGCGTTGACGCGCCAGCGCCACGGGGTTCGCAAGTTTGCAAGTCGACGTCAGCGGCATTGTCGGGTGTGCCCGCAATGTCGTGGACCTCTTGATGAAATTTACCTTCGCCATCGACCCAACCTTTGACGATCTGTGCACGCTGAAGAAGGCCACCCGGCTGGGCTTCGGTCCCCGGGTCGGCAAAGGCTGACACGGCGAATGACGGTGAGGAACTCCCCTGCGGTTGCGTCGGTAGCTTGCTCCCCATCGCGACTCCATTCGCGTAACCGGCTTGGGCGAACTGCGCTTCGTCACACAACGCTTCGGGCAAGTCCCACCCTCCGAAGAAACGCGGCCTGATACGGGGGCCGCTGGTCGCGAAGCTTTCTCGCCGCTTCAACGCGTCGAAGATCGAGTCGCGCGAGTTTTCTTCCGCCCACACTCCCGCCAACCCACCCGGGTTCCAGAACGCGGGGCCGCGCTTGCCTTCACCGATGGTGACTTGCTTCTCGGGGAGCATTCCAAACTTGTAAGGCACGTCGTATTCCGTCACTGAACCCGGCGTAGACATGTGATTGTCCGTGCTGCCGATGAACCCAAACTCGTAAGGGTTCACGTCGATTCGCGTCTTTTCGCGCAGGCCCGACAACAGCGCGTAGCGAACGTAGTCGGTGCGGGATATGCATCCCTTTCCGGCTTGCGCACCCCAACCGCTTCCTTCTTCACAGTCTTCGGGATCCTGCCGTCCCATGTCCCGGTTTTTTTCGAAGTTGCAAAGTTCGTCTTCAGCCCCGAGGACGTCGTACATCCCGTTGCGGCATTCACTCTCACCCTTGATCTGCATCATCTCGACGATCGGCTCAAGGCGTGCGCGAAGCCGCGCCTCTTCGCGTTGCTCTTCGAGGGGCAGGTCTGCGTATTCGATCTTGAACATCTGTCCGTTCGAAAGGTTCGGGTTATGGGGGATCGCGATGGCCTCGCAGCCCGAATCGTTGTCGTTGCACAAGTCCACGAGTTGATGTCGAAGGTCAATTTCGCGCGGGGTTTCGAGAGATGAGATTGGAAGTTCCGGCGCGATCTCGTTGCGCAAAATGACGTTGCGATGAATTTTGGTCGAATACGGCGAATGGCTGTATTCCCAAGCGTGGAACGTCGTAAAAGAACACGAAGGCGAACGATCGTAGTGTGACTCCGCTGCAACCTGATTCGCGCGCCAGACGTTCGCAAGTTCCGCACGGCACAATTCACCCTCGTCACCGCACACGTCGGTGCGTCGGCCGCCGAGATCGATCAAGCCGCCGATGCGGGCGCGGAAGCCCTTGAGCCGAAGGATCTTCGCCAGGGTTGCCTGCTCCTCTCCGCGATAGATTTTGCAGCCGTCGGTGTCGTAGGACGGCGAGCCCGGCGTCATGCACAGTGACACTTCGCCCATCCATTCGGCGTGATCGGTGACCGCCGCGAAGTCAAGAGGGCGATCGATCTGAGCGAGGCGCATCCCGACTGCGGGGTCACCACTGAACACTTCGATCTCGCTTCCCTTCGCATATCGGTACGCGTCTTCAGGAGTCGTGCGCGTGCCCATTGCATTCGCGTCCATCGAAACGCCAGTATGAATGTGAAGATCTCCGAACAGAGCCTGACGCTCGGGAACACGCTCACGACAAGCCGCGCGCGGAAGGAGGCTTGCCTTCACCGCAGCAGCCGGCGGCGGGTTCCAAGGCTTCGCTGTGGGTTCGATACCTTTGAAGGTGAGCACAAGCGAGCTGGCGGCGACAATCAGGACGATCCCAAGAATCAATGCTGCACGTTTCATCCGACTTCGCCCCCTCGTAATTGGCGGCCCAGAGTCTACCGAGTCTTGTCTCCTGCGTTGCAGCCGATTTCTTGCAGTGTCTACCGACGGGCAACGGTTTAGTTTTGGGCCAAGGCGCTCTTCTTTGGGGAGAGCCTTCCTTCAAGACTCGATGATGCTCAACACCTGTTTGTCCAAGGCGCTTACGGGGCTTCCCCCCGGCAGGCTCCACGGAAGCAGCCCCCTTCGAGTTTAGGAATCGTCATAAACGCTCTTTTGATCGATCGGCTCGGCGCACTCACGAACCCGGCTGGAGACACGCTTGTCACGCAGGCCTAACTTTCTTGCATCCGTTCCTGAACGGTCGCCTGAATTAGCGTGCGGCGCCTTCGTGCCGTCCCAAGGAGTTGCCACGCCTCCCGGTATGCCGAAAGCAGCGCACGGTCCCGAAGCAGCACGAATCCCAGTCTCAGAATCTCCCAGACAATCAGCCAAGGCAAATTCAGTAGGAGGCCCCACCCCGTCTCATTCTTCACCAACTGCAGGTAGTGGTTCTTGAACGAATGCCGACGGATCGCTTCGGGGACGCGCATTCGGTCCGCCTTCTGCCAGCCACGCGTATGAACAGCGACCGCGGAGGGCGCATAGAGAATCTCGAACCTGAGCCTCCGCGCCCGCCAACACAGGTCCGTATCTTCGTGATAGGCGAAGAAAGACTCATCGAAGAGTTCGCCTTCGATCGAGAGGACCTCGATCGCACTTGACCGAACCAACATCGCCGCACCGCTCGCGCCGTCCACACACTCAGCGCGGTCATATTGACCTCGATCCTCTTCTTCGCTGCCTCGATCTCTCGGACGGCGATGGCGCGGAAAGAAGGTCCCCGCGCTATCGATCGTTTTCCGATCTGAACGCAGAAGCTTGCCCGTCGCGATCGCGAAATTCGGTTGAGCTGCCGTCGCCCCTACCAATCGCTGAGCAAAACTGGTGTCGAGCACGACGTCAGGATTCAGAACAAGGACGAACTCAGGAGGCGCCGATTCATTAAGGGCCTGTACAACTCGATTCGCCCCACCCGCGTATCCCCGGTTTTCGCCGCCCAGGAATGAGACCTCGGGAAAACGGGAGGCGACCTCGGCAAGACGGCCCGCGTCAATCCCCGTGTCCCAAACTGCAACACGCTCAGGTGCCCAAGTCTGCAATGCGATAGAACTGAGACACGCCTCAAGATCGGCGCAGCTCCCGTGATTCACGATGCCGGCGCTCCAAGTCGGACGCGGCTGTGTCATGCCAAGCTCGGTCAAGAAGCGCCCGTACCTTCGGTGCTCGTCACGCTCGAATAGCTCCCGTAATATTGTTCGATCTTGCTTTCGAGCCTTGCCCGAAGGGGCCTCAACATCAACGGGAGCAAATTCTCGATGGACATGTTCTCCTCGTCGTAGCCGACTCGGAGCTTCTCACCGCGCGCTTCGCAAACCGTCTCGTTACCGTCCCAATTCCAACTGAACCGATCTTATCGTAGACACAATCGGCGAGACCTTCAATACGCGAACCCCTGACATGCGGAGCGCCCACGGACAAGCGAAGTCCAGATCGGATACTCCCGCTGCAGCCCTGTGCCAAAACGCATCGCTCGGCCCAATCCCTGAGATGTGCTCGCCTCTGTCCCCGAGACGATCCCCTGGATGATCAAGTTGACGAGGCATCCGGGCGAAGTCCGTGACAGCAGCGCTAATGACCGACATGGCCGACTGATCGCCAGCAGTGTTCCGACCGCGGCGCCCGCGGCAATATCAGGGCACCCCCACGACCTGCAGCTTCGCTGAGCAGAGGTCCGAAGCATTTGAAATTTCGCATCTCCCGGTTTCGACGCGCCTCGATTCGAAAACAACGGTCCCCTTCTGGATGAAGTGGGACGGAACCCGGAGCGTGATGTCGGTCGGTTGGGGCGCCCATGAAATCTGAATCTACCCCGGACACACGGGGTTCAATGCGTGGTCGAGGGGTTCATGCCGCTCCATCACGACATGAGTCGTTCCGTCGAGGCAGCCAAGGTCCTGCAACAGGAGCTTCCCGCTTTCACGAGATCATCAAGAGGCGAATCGCTTCAGCGAAAACATTTCAATGTTGTGATCGGTGACACCGCCCGCGGCGAGATCGGCCATGATTTCACCGATGACACTCGCGAACTTGAAGCCGTGTCCCGCAAAACCCGCGCCGATCGTCAAACCCGGCATCTCGGGGTGGTGATCCAGGATAAAGTGTCGGTCGGGTGTCATGGCGAACATGCATGCCTGGATCAAGCTCGTTGGGCCGTCTGCAGCGGGAAAGTATCGACGCAAGGCGCGACGGATGACTTCCTCGTCGACCGCGTCGGGCTCACGACGGGGAGCATCTGGATCGAGATCTTCGTGCAGGTGATGGAAGCGACCGAGTTTAAAGCCCGGTGTCCGTGAGTCGATAGGGAAGCCGTAGTACTCCCCCTCTTCCACATCCAGGATGAATACCGGGCAGCGATCGACCTCGAACAATGCGGGCTCGCTCGATTGGAACCATCCCACCACCTGCCGCTTCGGCTTCGCGACAGCACCCAACTCGCTGACAAGTTTCGAGGCCCAGGGGCCCGCGGTGACAACGAGTGAAGGGGCTTCATATGTGGCTCGATCCGTTTTGACGATGAACGTCTCGTTTCGGTGTTCCCAACCCAATACGGTTTCTCGCTCGTGGATTTCGGCCCCCATCTTCCTGGCCTCCGCGACATGCGCTGTAACGCAACGCTCTGGTCTGAGGTAGCCGGCATCCGGCTGATACACCGCCTCAAATCCGTCCGGCACGTTGAATGCCGGGTAGCGAGACTTGATCTCACCGGTGCTCAAATGTTCGTGTGCAAGATCGTGCTGTCGGCACGCTTCAAGCGCTCCGGTCAGCACACGGCTATCACTCGCGCCTAGATCGAGACCACCGGTGATGACCAGGAGCTCTTCTCCAGCATCGGCCTCGAGACGACGCCACATTTCATAAGAGCGACGCAACAACGGCACGTAGTTCGGATGCTCGTTGTAGGCGAGGCGAATGATGCGTGTTAGCCCATGGCTCGAACCGTTGGCGTGCGCGATCTCAAACTGTTCCAGCCCAAGCACACGCTGCCCGCGCCGGGCAAGTTCACAAACCGCGGCCGAACCCATCCCCCCGACCCCGATGACGATGTGATCGAATGTCATCGTGCAGCGTCATTTGTGGACGTCATGCGAAGGCCCCGGAGCTTGCGTACGAAAGCGTCGAAGCCTCGGTTTCCCGCTTTGCCGATGACGACCAATTGGGATGTCCTATCCGGCCCATCTCGACGAGCAACGCGCCAATGGGGACCTGCCGCCTGCACGTCGAAGCACTCAGCCGGTTCGGCGATTTTGCTCGCCTCGTCTAGCCAGACCCAACCCTTGGCCCGATAGACGGTCTCGGGAAGCTCATCCAAGATTTCGAAGAATCGCTTTGCAACGACGGGTTGCGTCCATTCCAAAGTCTCGACGGCAAAACCGCCAGACACATGAGTCGCGGCGTTCGTTGCAGGACGCGCCCCTCGTAACGCAGCACCCAGTAAGACTTCGGCGCCGGTTTCGCCATGATCCGACAGCAGCACCGGGCGACCGGGCACGTGCTGCCCGACCTCTTCTCGCAGATCGAATGCGTCGCCTGCGCTGGCGGTCTTCGTCAATACGACAAGGTGTGCCGCCGTAAGCTGACGTGCGAACAGGTGCGCGGTCATCGGGTCTCGCGCTCGCTCGCGAAACGTGAGTGCGTCCACAACCGTGACGATCCCATCGAGAGACACCGACTCCACGTTCGCCACGGTTTGCGCAACACCAACGGGATCCGACAACCCGCTGGTCTCGATCACAAGGGCTTCCGGGCGACGCGAGCGTTCGCCGATCTCTTCAAGTGTTTCGCGCAGGTTGTCGCCGAGGACGCAACACACGCAGCCGTTGTCCAGCTCAATCGTTTCCGCGTTACGCGAACGGACCCGGACTGCGTCGACGTTGACCGATGCGATGTCGTTGACGATCGCGACGATCTCCACCGATGATTCTTCTAATATTTGACAGAGGAGCGTCGTCTTGCCTGCTCCTAGAAAACCGCCGAGTACCGTAACCGGAATCTTCTCGCTCGGCCGCGGACGATGATGCGTGGATTCGGCAGGTGGTCCCCCGAGTGTGAACAGGAGCGAGTCCCACGCCGCAGCCAATCGTTCCGTTCCAGGCTGCATGGCTACGACGAACTCGCGGCATGAAATTCGCCGCCGAGCACCGTGCCATGGATCGCAATGTCTTTCAAATTCTTCGGGTCGACCTCGAAGGGATCATCGTCGAGCACGGCAAAGTCGGCGTGCTTTCCCACTTCGATGCTGCCCAGGCGATCGTCCATGTTCAGTACAAACGCCGCATCGACGGTAATCGCTCGCAGCGCTCGCTCCACCGAAATGCGTTCTCCCGGTGCGACCACAGTGTTGTCTTCGGCCCGCAAACGATTGACCGCGGTCCACGCCGCCGTCAACGGATGCATGGGAGCAACGACCAAGTTGTAGTCCGAGTGAAGTGCAAAGGTGGCACCTGCTCGCACCAGCGAGCCCAAACGCGCGGTGGCTTCCGCTCGGTCCGGCCCGAATCCGTGGTCGGCATGAATCCCCGAACGGGTGTGTACGAAGTACGCGTTCACACTGGCTAGCCCACCCAACGCAGCGAGTCGCCTGGACTGCGCGGGGGTGCTGATGCAGTAGTGCTCGATGGTAAAACGGTGATCAAACCGGGGCGCCGCGTTCTGCAAGGCGCTTAACGTATTGAGGGTCATGTCCACGGTCTCATCGCCGTTGGCATGAGAGTGAATCTGTATTCCATTCTTCCAGAACGGCAACATACGATCAAACATCTCTTCCCACGGCACTTCACCCCGCAGCCCCACTTCGCCGTCGAGGTAACCGGGATAGTTCAGGCGCAAAGTCATCGAAGGGTACGAGCCGTCGTTCACGAACTTCACGCCGTGGACCGCGAGACGTTCGCTCGACTTCTCTTCCATGGTCTTGTAGAACTCAAGAAAGTTGTCCCCGTATTGCTTTCGCAGTCGGCCCTCGAAGGGGACGAGCAAAATCCGCAAGGGAAGCATGCCTTGCTCGATCGCAGTCTGATGGTCGTCCCACTCGCGGTCAAAAGATTCAATGCCGAAGATCATGTCGGCGGTCGTTGTCACGCCACTTCGCACTGCGACCTGGCCTTGCAAGCGCAGGGACTCAAGGCCAAAGCCTTGTCCAAAGACTTCGGTTCGTACCGGTCGAGCGGCAAGTGCCACGGCCTCGGTCTCGACAAACCAGCCGTTGAGTCTGCCGTCGGAGAAGCGTCCGATCCCGTGCACACGACTGCTTTCGTCCACGCCGATTCTCTCGATCATGGCTGTGTTGGCGTAAACGATGTGCGGCGCGTAGGCGAGGACCCAAATCGGAACGTCGCTCGAGATGCGATCCAGCATATCGCGATCAAGGTGTCCTTTTTGCATGCCGGGGTCGTAGCCCCATGCCACAAGGGCTTCGTCGCGCTTGCCCGTGTGCGCGGCGAGCAGCACCGACAGTCGATCGAGTACCGCCTCACGATCGGGCAGTGGCGCAACGGGCCTGCCATTCGGGTCAGTTGAGTCGATAGGCCCAACGTAGTTGAGCCCCATGTAGATTCCCGACTGGCGAAGATGCGTATGCGGATCGATGAACCCAGGGAGCAATACCCGATTTGCAAAAGAGTCGTCCAAATCGTGCGGAACTCTCCGGAGCCAAGGCTCCATCGACTCGAGGGTCCCAACCGAAACAATTCGACCATCGCTTACCGCAACGGCCTTGGCTTCGGGACGCCCCGGATCCATGGTCCGGATCTTGGCAGCGGTAAATACCCTGAGTCGTTCCATTGCCAGACACCACCTAGAGACTTGGGAAGCAGACATTTTGCATGAGCTACTCGCATTCGGCCAGCGCGTAGGATCAACGCGCCCCCTTTTCGCTCAACGTGCTGATCGGAACAAGGTCTCAAACCACGGTCCGGGGAGAGGCGAGCCCGGCGGCGGTGCTGCAAAGTTAAAAGCGGTCAGACTCGTTTTTTGGTTTCAGGTGCCGCTGTTCGCGTTGATCGCGCTGGCACTTGTGACCGCTTCTGAGAGAGTCGTGAGGAGTCGCGATCAAGCTGCAGACGGCTTAGGCATCACTCGTTGAATCGTAGTTTGAAAGTCATCTTGTGAAAATGGTTTAAGAATGACGGCAGAAAAATCGCGAGTGACGCTTTCATCCCGCGGCCCGATATACCCACTGATCAGTACCGCAGGAAGATTTTCTTGATAGGTTTGAAGGATCTGCAACGCGACATCACCCGTTTGCTCGGGCATCATGAAGTCGATAATTGCACCCCCAACGGGCGCATCCTGCAGCGCTGAAATGGCCTCGCTTAAATCTCCCGCTAAAACGGGTTCATAGCCATCGCGAACAAGCAGGCGTGCAACCTGGGTGCGTATACGGGGTTCGTCGTCGAGGACAAGGACGCGTAACGTCGCCGGCACAGGAGCCGAATCTCTTGGCAACGTTTTAACGACTTTGTCCTTCGTAGGCAGTGACTGAATGCCTTCCGGCTGAGGTTCCTGAAGGTGCGCTGGCAGGCAAAGACTAAAGGTCGTGCCTTTGCCAACTTGTGTCTCCAGGAAAAGCAGGCCCCCGATCCGAGTCACGATGCCTTGGAGCGCTGCCAGTCCGAGTCCATGACCTTCATCATGCGTGGTGTAAAAAGGGTCGAAGATGCGTCCGACGTCTTTTGGCTCGATTCCGTGGCCAGTGTCTTTAACATCGACAACAACATAAGGCCCTGTTTTGGCATCTGCCCCGACGACTGCGCGGGAAATGGTTTCGCGATCGAATTCGTGCAGTCGAATCCCTACGCGGACGAAGCCTCCATTTGAGGTTGCGCGAATCGCGTTCGATATCAGGTCGCCAATGATTTCGCGCAGTCCCGTTTCGTCCGACTCTATCGTTACCGGCTCACTCGGATCGCTTACACATTCAAG